>Ga0351917_1144_pt1 | contig 25169 bp, 21 predicted proteins | sample TotcelHT113001N4_FD_206834 | JGI IMG/M metagenome (GOLD analysis project Ga0351917, IMG submission 206834) | Enriched cells from coal bed in the Powder River Basin, Montana, United States - Total cells T11 rep1 HSBNCT.T11.300.1.N4 ...
CTACGGTCTTCGCCCTCGCCGGCATGGTGGGGTACATGGACTACGAGTATTCCGGGCTGTGCGCGGTGTTCTTCGGCACCGTGGGTGCAGTACCAGCCGCCATGATCGGGGTGGTTTTAGGAATGGCCGAGGGACCGGATGCGAAGACTGTCCGGATGCTGGTGGCCACGGTTTTCGGTGGGCTGTGCTCCGGCGTTGTCTACTCGTTCATCGTCGTCCCACTGGCCACGGTTCCAGCCGTCGTGGTGTTCTGGACTGGGGGGGGTGCCGTTTGTCTCGGGATGTGCTGCCGGTGCCGTGGGTGGGCTGATGGGGCTGCAGGCTCGGCGGGCGAGTGGATTGAATTCGGAGTTGACATCAGGCAGGGGGGGGGGTAGCCATGCGTCTTCTCGACGCCATGCTACCGTTACCGCGCGGGACCGTCGAGGGCGCCGGCGCGTTCATTCGGCAAAGCGGAGTGCGTCGCCGCGGCGGATCAGGCCGCCTTGCACCACCGCTGCGTACACGCCGACGTGCGCTCGGTTCTGCTGAGCTGCCGTGCGGAGAATCTGCGGATCCGCCGGCAAATCGGCTTGAGCCAAGGTGGTCATCACGCACCGTGGACAGGGGCCGGTGATCCGCAACCGGACGTCGTCGCCAATGGCAATGATGCGATCGATCCAGCCGTTCTCGACGTAACCGGGTTCCGGATCGTCGAGTTGAATCACCAGGTTCGGCCGGAAGCGGCGGACTTCGAAACGGCCTTGCGGATGAGCTTTTTGCAGCGCGTCCAGCGTGGCCGTCGACAACAGGTGAACCGCAGCCAGATCGAAAAACGTCCCCGCCGGCATCGCCTCGTCGGTGACCGTGTCCCGATGATCCAACTCTTCCATATCGGGCCAGTATTCCTCGAGTTGCGCCCGCTTGGGAGCCGCCGACTGCAACGTCACCGCATGCCCCAGGCAGCGGGACAGGATTTCGTCGGCGTCGTTCTGGTGGCTGGTGACCATCGTCCCGTCAGGCAGCGTGATCCGCACCGGGGGAATTGCTCCCTCCGCTTCCGGCGGATCGAGATAGCCGGCTCGAAACTCGAACATCCGCGGCCATTTGCGTGGATTCTTGGCGCTGACCACTTTCCCGTCCTCGGCACTGACCAAGGCGAAAGCGCGATCGCCCAGCAGGCCCTGCGGCGTAAACCAGGCAGAGTTTAACTCTTCGCCCTGCATCGATTTCACAGGGTATCTCAACAGCGAGACGACGGCGCCCAGCGCCCCTTGCGTTTTCGTAGACATCGGCCGATCTCCTTATTTGGTTCTGCGTGCGCGGTAACGCACATTGGATCAGCATATCCGTTGTCGCGGCGAGAAAACAACAGGGCGAGACTTATTCCGGGGCGGCATGGCTGCGGTGGGCCAGTTCCCAAATCCTGTCGGCCACGCATCCTAAATCGTTTCGCGGCCAGACGGGAAGGCCGATCTGCGGCCGATCATCACTGACGATCGCCGCGATATCCGGCCGCTCGCTCGCGAGACACGATGAACCGTCCGCCGCCCGCCAGACCTCGACTTTGATGCCCGAGGCGTCGATATCGCCTTCGACCAGCACGATCCGGCAATCGGCGAACAGCGGCTCCATGCGCTGGTAATCGCAAGCTCCATCCCGGCTCCAAAAGACCCCCACCGAGTCGCCGGTGATGATCGCAGCAGGCTGGCTGCCTGCCGCGCGATGGCGATGGGAGTCTTTGCCCGGCGTATCCAATTGATGCACGTGCCGCGAGTGTTTGATCGTGCCCACCTGGATACCGCGGCGGCAGTACTCCCGAACCAGCTCGACGACCAACGTCGTCTTGCCGTGATTCTTTCGCCCGACGATGTGAATACGATTCATGCGAGGATTCGCTTTACTCGATCTTGAGCGTATAGGATAACATGCCGATCGCTTGCCCCGGCTTGGCTTGCTTGTAGTTGTCGTGGCACATGACGCATTTTTCGAGCACGACCGGCAACGCCGTTGCGGCGCGCAAGTAACGGCCGTCGTCGCGTTTCTCAACGCGATCGAAATAGGCGTTCCCGGCTTTCATTTGCCCGACCGCCTCTTTCTCGAACTCGTCCTTGGCGACATTCTCGTCGTTGTAGGGTTCGCCCGAGACGTCCAGCAGCTTGACTTCGTGCCAGTTCTTTTCCTTGACCGCCGTGAACAAGGCGATCGCAGCCGAGCCGGCCGGGAAGTCGTTTTCATCGTTGACGTACTTGTCCGTGATCAAGACCACCGCGGACTTGTAGACATCGTCCAACATCCGCACCATCTTGCGCGTTCTTTCCAGAGCCCGGTCGGCCCGTTTCGCGCCGCCTTCGCTCGGCCCTTCGGCTGCCAGGCCGAACACCCCGGCGATCGCTCCGACCATGACGGCAACCAACATCCACGATACTTTTTGCATTTTCATGATACGACCTCGCTGCGATTTCAGAAACCAACGGAACCAGAACCGCCTGGCGGCGGCACGACGAATCCCAGGGGAACGCTTCCACCGGGTAAACGGTTGTCTTGTTCGCGATTGCGTTGCCTGACGGGGTGACATTCAGCCGAGGAATCCCATGCCAGCCACTCGAAGGCGAGTGTCTGGCCCGCGGACAACGGCTGATCTCCGGGGGGCACCTCCAGGTAACAATTGGCTTGACTCGTACCAAAAAGATCGGCGGAACTGCATCCTGGTAACGGCTGCAAGCTCCACTCTCGCTCGGCATCGCCAGCGCGTTCCGCGCGGCCCAGCAGGAACCACGTCCGCGAGCCGCCCGGCCGGACGGGTTCGAGCAAGCGGCCCATCCGCCGCTCCGGAGCGTCCACGCGCTGCCCGCACCATCGCCGAATCGCGGCGGACACATAGCGGTGAAAACAGAGATGAGCCGCCAACGGATTCCCCGGCAATCCGAAGAAAAGCTGCCGTCCCCGTCGTGCAAACAACAGCGGCTTGCCGGGCTTCTGCGAGACTTTGTGAAACAACCGCTCGGCGCCGATCTGCCGAAAGCTCTCCGGCACCAGGTCGTATCGTCCCATCGACACGCCGCCCGTCAGTACGACGAGATCGCAGTCCTGCATCGCTTCGAGCGCCGCGACAATCGCCCCGATATCGTCGCCGGCGTGAAGCATTCGAGCCGGAACCAGCCCGCCGGCGATCGCCATGGCGGCCAGCATGGGGCCGTTGGAATCACGAATCTGGACCGATCCGGGCAACTGGCCGCTGCCGATCAACTCGCCGCCTGTCGTCAGGATTCCGAGCGTGGGGGCCGGTACGATGCGCACCTCGCGCAGCCCCACCGAGGCCAGAACTCCGACGGCCAAGGGCGTGATCCTATCACCAGCCCGGAGCACGACCGAGCCCCCGCGGCATTCTGAGCCGCGCAGCGCCATGTGCTGTTGGAAACGGAGCTCCCCGAGGAACCTGGCGGATTGGCCTTCACGGACCACATGTTCCTTGGGGACGACCGCTTCCGTCCCCTCGGGACAAGCGGCTCCCGTCATGATTTCGATACAAGTGCCCGGCATCAGACGCGCCGAAGCCGTTTGCCCAGCCACCAGTTGCCCCGCGATTTCGACCGCCGGTTCGCTGCCGGCATCCGCAAGGCGGACGGCATACCCGTCCATCATCGCCCGATCAAACGGAGGATAGTCGCGGTCGGCCCGCACGTCTTCCGCCAGACGAAGCCCAACGGCGTCCAGCAGCGGGACCGGTCGCGGCGCGGCAGGTTGCGCCGTTTGCAGCACCATTCGCAGGGCTTCGTCGGGCGGAATCAGGGTCGATGACATCTTCATGGTTTGCGGTGCATGGGTTTCGAGGGCAGAGTCGCTCGCCGAGGCGGCTTGACACGCGGCCGACAAAACAAGACTACCCCGTTCGGTTGACAGCAGGACTCCCGGAATCCGGGGCCGATGCGGCCCCTGTGGAACTCTTCCCTGGCGGCGCAGCCCCGCACCGGCGACCGTCCAGCAGATGCCGGATGGCCAACATCGGGTGCCGCCAAAGCATCCGCGGGCCGGCGTAGCGCATCACCTGGCGGATCTGCTCGCGGCGATCCGCCTTGTAACAATGAATCGGACAAGCCGCACATGTTGGTTTGGCGGCGCCGAACGGACACCGGTCCAGCCGGCACATCGCATACGCGTGCAGTTGCGAACAGTCCGCGCACAGGCCCTGCCGGCCGTCATGATGTGCATGGCAGAAAATGCGCAACATCGCGGTCACCGTCTTCCGTTCGCGAGCCACATGCGCGACTTCGCGATCCTGCCGAGAGCGAAACCACATCGTTCTTCCCCTCCTGCCGGCTCCAACGCCTGCCGGACGTCAGCGATCAAGTCGTTTGCACTGCCCCTGAACCCGCGTGCGGTCGCACAGCCGTGTGAAGATCCTAGCACATCGATTGTATATGTCAAGGTGTAGATTGCTCGCGGCGAGCAGACGAGAGCAGCCAACGAGCGTGTCGTCCGCGAGTTTCCACGACCAGAATCCAGGGCAAACGTACCGTTCCAACCTGCCCCTTGTATTCTTTAGGTCGATATGTAGAATACGCCCTGGAGAAGCGAGGATGTTGCCGAAAACTGCCGAATACGGACTGCGTGCCGTTGTCTGGTTGGGCCGCGAGCCAAGTGCATTCCAGTCGGCGGACCAACTGGCCGCAGCGACCCAGGTTCCGCGGCGGTACCTTCACAAAGTGCTGCAGGACCTGGTCAAGGCCGGATTGGTCCGCTCTCAGTCCGGTCCTGGAGGCGGATATGCGCTGACGCGCCCGCCGAACGAAATCGCGATCCTGGACGCAATCAATGCCGCGGGCGGCATCGACCGCATCCGCTCATGTCCCCTGGGGCTGCGGTCGCACAGCAACCTGTGTCCGCTGCACCAAGAGTTGGACAAGGCATACGCGATGATGGAGAAGGCGTTCTCGCGAGTGACGGTTGCCGAGGTACTCGAAACGCCCAACGCCGTGGCTCCGCTGTGCGATCCGAAGCCTCGCGGCACGCGGCGGCGGTCAGGCGGATCGGGGTCCGGCGGATCGGGGTCCGGCGGATCGGGGTCCGGCTGATCGCGGTTCGCTGATCGGGGTTCACTGATCGGGGTTCACTGATCGGGGTCCGGCTGATCGCGGTTCACTGATCGGGGTTCACGCAGACAGCACGATCAGCGCTCCGGTACGCTGCGACAATCCTCCGAAAAACAGTCCGCGGAATACTCTCGCGAGGCATACTGGCTGACGACGCGAAACCGCTGCCGCTGCCACACCCTTCAAACCGGCCCTTGGCAGCCGCCCGCGTCCGCTTGCCGCTGCCGTAACGCTTCGTACAGCAGGACTGCCGCCGTCGTCGACACATTCAGGCTGTCGGCCACGCCATGCATGGGTAGTGATACCGGCGTGATATCTGGACCTTGCCAGACGCTGGACAGCCCCTCGGATTCGCTGCCCAGCACGATGGCCGTCGGGCCGCGATAGGAGACCCGCGTGTAGACCTCGGCAGCTTCGACCCGGGCGGCAAGAATCCGCACGCGATGCTGACGGAGCCAAGCCAACGTTTCGCGGCTGCTGGCCGCGCACACGGGAACCGCGAAGATCGTTCCCAGGCTGGCGCGGATGGCATTGGGGTTGTACAAGTCCGTGGCCCCGTCGGCGACGATCACGGCCGATGCGCCGGTCGCGTCGGCCGTGCGGACCACCGCCCCGACGTTGCCCGGCTTCTCGACTCGCTCCAAAACGATCATCAATGCATCGCTGGCCGGGCTCAAAGCGTCCAGCGAATGACGGGGCGGGCCGGCCACGGCCACGACACCTTGATCCCGCTGGCCGTATGCCAGCCGCACAAAGACGCTCGGCGCAAGGCGACACACATCGATCCCCGCCGCCGCGAGCGATTCCAGCCAGTTCGCTCCGGCATCGTCGTCCTCCGAGGCGCAGGCAAACACTTCGTACAGTCTTACGCCAGCCTGTTGCGCCCGCTGGATTTCCCGTCTTCCGTCGATCAAAATCCGTTCCTGCCGAGCGCGATCCCGCCCGGAGCGGAGTTTGACAGCCGCCTTGACGCGTGGATTATGGACGCTCGTAATCAGGGGAATCATCGCGCAAATCACTCCGGCCAGGTTGCTGCCAGACCGCTGGGCAACTTGCGGCCGTCAGCCGTTTCCAGGAACAGGGACCGCGCCCGCACCGCATGACGGTTGCCCGCCGTCAAGCAGCCTGCCAAGGCTTGACGCAGGCGACCGGGACTGATGCTGGGCGTATGGCACGTCAGCAGGACGAAGGCCGCCGGCTCGGCCAGCACGTCGGCGCAGTGCGACATCAATTCATCCAGGTGCCGATCGATCTTCCAGGGTTCTCCCCGCGGACCGTGGCCGTAACTGGGCGGATCGAGGATCAGCGCGTCGTAACGCCGGCCGCGGCGGACCTCGCGGGCGACGAACTTCGAGGCGTCCTCGACGATCCAGCGGATCGCCGCCCCAGCCAAATCGGAATGGGTCGCATTCCGCCGAGCCCAAGTCACCACCGGCTTGGCGGCATCCACATGGGCGACCTCGGCCCCGGCAGCGGCCGCCGCGAGCGTGGCCCCACCCGTATAAGCAAACAGATTCAGCACCTGCAGCGCTCGTCCGGCTCGCCGGACCTGGTTTTCGATCCAACCCCAGGACGCGGCTTGTTCCGGAAAAAGTCCCACCTGGCCCAGCGGCGTCGGCTGCAGTTCGAACCGTAGCGACCGGTGCCGGACGAGCCAAGGCTCGGGGCGACTCCGCCGCGCCGTCCACTGGTCCCGTCCGTCAGCGTTCCGGTCGTACCGAAGGTCGGCCTGATCCCAGACCTCCGGCACAGCGCGCGGGCAATCGGCCGCGGCAGGACAGGGGCGATCCACCACGATCCCGCCCATCCGCTCCAGCCGCCGACCCGCGCCAAAGTCGATCAATTCATATTCTTCAGGAGTGAACACGCCCAGCAGTATAATCCGCCCGAGCCGCCGACTGCAACACGCCCCCGCACACTCGCCCCCGCACAGTCCCTTTTACCGCCGCTCGTCAATCGGGTACATTGACAGCCGGAACGTTTTCCCGAGGACGCGAGCAGCATGGGGGCAAGTCATCCATATGAACCCCCAGCTTGCCGGAGAACCGGGGATCTGCAAAGCCATCCAGTACGTGAGGAGGCCCATGAGAAACAAGACCACACGCAAGTACGCCCGCACGGGCCTCGCACGCTCGGCGTTGCTGATTGCGGCCTGCACCTTTGCCGGTGCCGCAACCACGCGAGCCGATGACGTCGGCCCCACGCTGCCCGCCGGACTGGATCAAGTCGTCTACGCCACGCGGGCCTTTGGGCCGGACGGACATTATTACGCCAATTTCGGGTACTACTGCTTCGATCCACAGCAGAAGGTCTACTCGCAGGGCGGCGGCGGACTGTGGCGGCTGGACTTGCGAACCGGCGAGGTGACCGCACTGTTGCAAGATGACCAGGGCGGCATCCGCGATCCGGTGGTGCATTACGACGCGCAGAAGGTCCTGTTCTCGTACCGACAGAGCGGCGCCGATCACTACCACCTGTACGAGATCCAACTCGACGGCACCGGACTGCGGCAACTGACCGACGGACCGTACGACGACATCGAGCCGGCGTACCTGCCCGACGGCGATATCGCCTTTAGCTCGTCGCGCTGCCATCGCTGGGTGATGTGCTGGAAAACCTCCGTGGCCATCCTGCACCGCTGCGATCCCGATGGCGGGAATATCCGGCCGCTGAGCAGCAACGCGGCGATGGAGAACACGCCCGCCGTGCTGCCGGACGGGCGATTGCTGTACACGCGGTGGGAATACGTCCATCGCAGCCAGCTGTGCTATCATCACCTCTGGACGATGAACCCCGACGGCACTGGCGTGATGACGTTCTACGGCAATATGCATCCGACGGGCAAGCCTTATCAGTTGGCCAGCCAAGACGGGAACGTCGTCCGCTACGACAATGTCCCGGGAGCGGTCGCCATGCTCGGCGCGCGGCCAATTCCCGGGACGCGCAAGGTGGTGGCCATCTTTTCGCCCGGTCACGGGCGGACGGAGCATCAGGGCTATGTGACGATCATCGATCCCCGCAGCGGTCCCGACGATCCGCCTTCTGCCCAGCGGATTCACAGCGGTGGAAACTGGCGCGATCCGCAGCCCGTCGCGGCCGATACGTTCCTCGTGGCTCGCGGGCGCGAGCTGCATTTGATGGACGCTCAAGGCCGCACGCGCCTGCTGCACCAGCTGCGGGACGCCTCGCCGGAAATCATGCTGCACGAGCCGGTCCCGATCACCGTGCGTTCCCGCGAGCGGGTGATCCCCTGCCGCCGCGACCCGGCGGATGCCACGGGTACCCTGGTGCTGGCCGACGTGACCCGCGGCCGGAATATGGAGGGCGTGGCGCCGGGCGAGATCAAAAAACTGCTGGTGCTGGAAGACCTGCCCGGCCCGTTTCACAACAGCCCCGGCTTCGACGGCATCAGCCTGTGGGGTACCTTTACGCTGACGCGGATCCTGGGCACCGTGCCGGTGGAACCCGATGGTTCCGCCCATTTCATGGCCCCCGCGATGCGGAGCCTGTTCTTCGTCGCGCTGGACGAGCATGATCTGTCGGTCCAGAATATGCAGAGTTTCGTCACGCTTCAGCCGGGCGAGACGACCAGTTGCGTCGGCTGCCACGAGCCGCGCACCACCGCGCCCGCCAATCCGGGACACGCATCACTGCTGGCGCTGCGGCGCCCGGCGAGCCGGATCGAACCGCTGGCCGCCGTGCCGGAGATCGTGGATTTCCGCCGCCACGTGCAGCCGATCCTGGAACAACATTGCGTCGAGTGCCACGGTCCGCAGCGGGCGGACGGCCAGTTGCGGCTCGATCGCGGCCGCGACATACCTTCGCATGGTCGCGGCCAGGTGCATTCCTCGTACATGGCCTTGGTCAACCGGCTGGGCGAAGTGGCCGACGGCCGGAACGCGCACGGTAACCGCCCGCCTCGCAGCATGGGCAGTTCCGGCAGCAAGCTGATGTCGCGTTTCGATGGGACGCACCACGATGTCCGCGTCTCGTCCGACCAGCTGGCGACGATCCGATGCTGGCTCGACGCCGGAGCGGCCGCCAACGGCACGTACGCGGCGATGGACGGCGGCAGCGCCGAACGCCCCAGCCCGCTGTACATCCGCGAGATGCAACGCTACGGTATCCTGCCGCCTACGTTCGATCCCGCTCGCGAACCATTCGACGCCTACGCGACCGATCAGGCTTACTGGCAGTCGTTCTGGCACCGTCCGCCGGCGGCGCCCACGCGTCAACTCGGCAATCACTCGCCGCTTTGATTCTGCCTTGCGAGGCAGTACCCCCTATCTCAGGAGCGTTTTCGATGAAAAGCTATCTGGTCGTCACGATCACCTGCCCGGATCGGCCGGGGATTGTCGAGCGAATCACGGAAGTCCTGGTCGCCCATGGCGGCAATTGGGAAGAAAGCCGCTTGGCCCGACTGGGCGGTGATTTTGCAGGCATCGTGCTGGTGGGCGTGGCGCCGGACAGGGCCGACGCGCTGGCCGCTTCGCTGGCCGCGTTGGCGGACGAGGGGCTGACGGTGCTGGTCAAGCCGACGCAGCCCCGAGCCGATGCCGACCGCTGCACGCTGCATCATTTGCGACTGACCGGCGCCGATCACGAGGGCATCGTCCACCGAATCGCGGCGTATTTGGCGAGCCAAGGCATCAACGTCGAAACGATGGAGACCGACGTCGTACCGGCGCCCGTGACCGCCACTCCCCTGTTCCGGATGGAAGCCTGGATCAACGTGCCCCCGCGGCTGGTACTGGCGGATCTTCAAGCCAATCTGACGCGGATCGGCGACGAATTGGGGACAGATATTGAACTCGAACCGAACGGTTCGGCGACCTGACGGCCCGCGCTGCTCGCTCGTTGGGCAGGAGGGCACGAACGTTGCCGCGGCAGGCATAACGACGCGGGAGGAGATCGTCGCCATGAGTTACTGGCAAGACAAAGTCGTATTGATCAGCGGCGGCTCGTCGGGACTGGGCGCGATGCTAGCGCGAACGCTGGCAGCCGCCGGAGCCAAACTCGTGCTCGGGGCGATCGATGCCGACGGAGTGGAATCCGTCGCCGAGTCGCTGCGCGGCGGGGGATGCGACGCGATCGGCGTCTGGGCGGACGTCACGCAACAAGAGCCCGTGGATCGCTTGATTGCCAGTGCCATCCAACGGCATGGCCGGTTGGACGCGTTGCTGAACTGTGCCGGCCGTTCGGCGCGCGGCGCGGTCCTCGAGACCACGCCCGAGCAATTCCTGGACCTGTTGTCGCTGAACTTCCTGGCCACCGTCCGCTGTACGCGCGCAGCGGCCCCGCACCTGATTCAAACCCGAGGCCATCTGGTCAACATCGGTTCGCTGGCGGCCAAGACCGCTTCCAAGTTCCTGGGCGCGTACCCGGCCAGCAAATTTCCCGTGGCGGCGTACTCCCAGCAACTGCGCTACGAATTGAACCCGCTGGGCGTCCACGTGCTGCTGGTCTGTCCCGGACCGATCGCTCGCGCCGATGCGGGAAACCGCTACGACGACCAGGCGGCTGGGTTGCCCGAATCGGCCCGCAAGCCCGGCGGCGGCGTCAAACTGAAAGGCATCTCGCCGGACCGACTGGCGCGGAACATCCTCCGCTACTGCGAATGCCGCAAGCCCGAACTGGTCATGCCTGCCAAAGCCCGCATCCTGTTCGCCCTGTCCCAGCTGTCGCCCACGCTGGGCGATTGGATCATCGGCAAGATGACCGCCACGTCGTGAGGGCTGGTGGCCGTCTGCCAGGGGCGGGAACCGGCGATGTGGATCATTCGCGTTCCTCGATCCTCGCCGCTTGCCGGCGAGAGTCTCAGATGCGGTCGGCGGATGGGACACAAATACTGCAAATCACGCTTGTCAAAGGCTTTCTGCAAGGACCGTACGCGATCCCGGCGTCGCTCGGCGGCGAGAAGCTCGTCAAGGCCTGAGATCAAATGCTTGCAAAATGCAAGATGAACGGGATTGCACCCGCCTTCGGGAGCAGATAGATTTGGGTGGTGGTATCTGCCGCCTGGCCGATTGCTCAACCGCATAAATCGTATCAACTCCCCCCCCTTGCCCGAACCGCTACGCCACTGGAGGAATCCATGAAACGCCTGCCCTTTGTCGCCACGGCTATCGCGATCCTGACTGCCGCTAGCGGCGTCATTGCAGCAGAAGATGCAAAGAAGTCCTCGTGGGCCGAGACGATGACGGCCTTGCGAGCGGCTTATCTGCAGTCGCCCGAGGCGGTGCAGGCCGCGGCCGGGGAATCATTCTTCAAGCCGTACGACAGCGGACCGCTCGATGGCCGGGGCCCCGCCCAGCAGGTCGTTGTCAACGTCGCCGGTTTGCAGGAACAGCGGCTGGTCGCCCTCTGCGAAAAACATCCCGCCAACTGCAATATCTGGGGCGAGCCGAAGCTGTTCGCCAAGGACGGCACGGTCACCCGGCTCACCGACCTCAAGCCCACCCGCGTCAGCGTCGGCTGGGGCCAGTTGCTGGTGAACAAGAATTGGAACGACCACCCGTTGATCGTGGGCGACCGCCAGTTTGAGTTTGGTTTTTGGGTCCACGCCGATAGCGAATTGAGCTTTGCGCTGGACGGCAAATACGAGCGGTTCGAGGCGTTGGTCGGCGAGGACAAAGACCGTCCGGGCGGCGTCGTACGATTCAAGGTGCTGTCGACTCCCACACCGCTCCCGTCGTTTTGGCCACAGGTGGTCCGAGACTTTCCGTTGCAAGCCGGCTGGCTGCGTTCGGACGCCGGAGCCGACGGACTTGCCGCGTGGTTCGGAGCACGCGAGACCAGCACGCTCGAGCAGGAGATCCTTGGAACGATACTGCGCGGGATGGGGTTCTCGCCCCTGTCCGCGGCGTCCACGACGGCGGACATGGACGCGAAAACGATGCCCCTGGTGGTTGAATTCGAGACACTCGTTGCCGCTCGGGCCGGTGCGGGCGACCCTCGCTGGCTGGATCTGTACGTCCGCGTCTGCCGGTATCGCGATGGCACGGCGCTGCTGAAAGCGTTGGAGGACGCGGACGTGCGGGCAGCTTTGGACCAGGATCTGGCCGCGCTGCTGGCCGCGAACGTGCCGGCCGAGGATCCAAGCTGGGACCAGTTGCGAGCCCGCGCCGTTCGGGCCGCGGAACTGGATCATCAGTATGCGGCCCTGCAATACGACATCCAGCAGCTCCCGGTGCTCCGCAAGGCCACCGGCGCGCGCGGCTGGAACGGCACGTCCTACGTTCCTTTGGCAAGTTCGGTCGCCGAGGAGATCGCCAGCCAGACGTTTCACACGGCGGCACTGGTCCACGAAAGCGACCGCGATCCCGCCGATATCGTGCTGCGGCGGACCGCAGCACTGCTGGACGACTTGAAGCACCTGCCCGCCAGCGGGGACACGTTGGCGGCTTTCGACGGGCCGCTGGCCAAGCTGCGGCAAGCGGTCGCCGACGTGCCGGTTAGCGACGCGGCCGCGCGGCGCGCCTTGCACCACGAAATCTGCCAACTCCGCCGCCAGATCGCGTTTGCCAACCCGCTGCTCGATTTCCAGGATCTGGTCTTCATCAAACGCCATCGGGCCTTCTACCAACACATGTGCGACCAATTCTACGGGATCTGCCAGAACCCCGGCGGCGGCCTGTACGTGCTGCAAGACGCCTTTGGCCCGGATCCGCAAGTGCGCGATGTATTGGCCGACTCGGTTTGCGGTACGGGGCGACTGCAAGGTCAGAAATTGAGCGGCGGCAGCGTGCTGCGGCCCAACCTCCGCTACGACGGCGAGCGGGCCATCAGCGGCGAAGACGCCGAGGGCGGCTCGTTCCTCTCGCCCGCGCTGTCGCCCGACGGCCGGCGGATCGCCTTTGCTTATGTCGAGCGGCAGGGCGGCAAGGAGCAGATCTTTCATGAAGACCCCACCCGCGGCCATTGGGACGAGGGACGCTGTTACCATCTGTTCTCGGTCAACGTGGACGGCACGGACTTGCAGCAGCTGACCGACGGCACCTGGAACGATTTCGACCCCTGCTGGCTGCCCAACGGCCGGCTGGCGTTCATCAGCGAACGCCGCGGCGGCTATCTGCGCTGCGGCCGCGCCTGTCCGCTGTACACGCTGTACGACATGAACCCCGACGGCAGCGGCATCAACTGTTTGAGCTTTCACGACAGCAACGAGTGGAGTCCCAACGTCGCGCACGACGGCCGCATCGTCTGGACGCGCTGGGATTACACGGACCGTCACGGCTGCATCGCCCACATGCCGTGGGTCACCACGCTGGACGGCCGCGACCCGCGACCGCTGCACGGCAACTATGCCCCCCGCCAAGCTCGCCCCGACATGGAGTTGTACGTGCGGGCCATCCCCGGCTCGCCAAAATACGTCGGCCTCGCCGCGCCGCATCATGGCCAGGCGTACGGTTCGCTCGTCATCATCAATCCGCAAGTCACGGACGACGACGGCATGGGGCCGGTGCGGCGTCTGACGCCCGAGGTCAATTTTCCGGAGAGTCAGGGTGGGCGGCAGGTATACAGCACGCCGTGGCCGTTGGCCGAGAATTATCATCTGTGCGTCTATGATGCCGCGATGAGCGGTGCGTCGCTCAAACGTCCCGGCGAAAACTACGGCCTGTATCTGCTGGACGCTTTCGGCAACAAAGAGCTGCTGTACCGCGATCCCGACATCGGCTGCATGAACCCGATACCGTTGCGGCCGCATCCGCTGGCTCGCATACCCGCCCCGATGCTCGCGGAGGCGGCGGAGCGCGAGGCGGTTTGTATCGGTGACGAGGGCCAAGCGACGATGGCGGTCATCAATGTCTACGACCATCAGAAGGCTTGGCCCGAAGACACGAAGATCCATGCACTGCGAATCTTGCAGGTGCTGCCCTGCGCCGTGCCCAGCGGCGGTTTGCGGCCCCACGAAACGGGCAAGCGGATCGCGGAGGCCGCCGATTCGGTCGTGCCCTGCCGCTGGGTGCTGGGTACCGTGCCGGTCGAAGCCGACGGCAGCGCGCATTTCACGGTCCCGGCGTATCGCGAACTGTTTTTCCAGGCGCTCGACGAACGCGGCATGGCGATCACCTCGATGCGTTCGGCGACCCACGCCCGGCACGGCGAGCGGCTCGTCTGCCAAGGCTGTCACGAGCACAAATCGCAAGCGATCAGGACGCCCGCCGCGTTGCCGCTGGCCTTGCTCCGCGAGCCGTCGCAGCCGCAACCCGACGCCGACGGCTCGAATCCGTTCAGCTATCCGCGGCTGGTTCAGCCCGTGCTCGATCGCAACTGCGTGCCGTGCCACGTCGAGAACAAAGACAAGAGAGCGCCGAACCTGGGGGTCGAGCCGATCGCAAACAAGTTTTACGCCTCGTACAACACGCTCGTGAACTATGGCTTCACCAGCTACGGCGACAGCTATCGCACCCGGTCCGGCGAGTTTGGGGCGCGGGCCTCGAAGCTGGTCGCGATGCTGGAAAAAGGACACCACGACATAAAGCTGTCGGACGAGGATTTCCGCCGCCTGACGTTGTGGCTCGACTGCTGCTCGATGTTCTATGGCGTATTCGAAAAGGAGCCCGGCGAAGCCCAGTTGCGAGGCGAGGTGGCGCGGTCGATTCTGGAGTGACGTGGGAGGAGAAAGGGGGCAGCGGCGCGGATTGGAGCGGAAATGACAGAGAGCGAAAAGGGGAGCGAATAGGTCGTCCAAGTCGCAGTCCATGTGCCCGTTATCAAAGTACCTTCGCCATGTCGCTTCCTGGCTGCGTGTCATTGGCCTGTCTTGCCGTCGTGTGTACAATCGCAGCACGACAGGCGACGTCGCGCAAAGCGTGTGAACGCCGCCTTGCCCTTCGTGCCGACTACATCCAACCCGAGGACACCCGAAGCATGCACTTGTCCCAATCTATGGCGGGCCTGATCGCTGTCGCGTCGCTGACTTGGGCTTCGGCCGATCACGTCAGCGGTGCGGAGACCGCCCGGCCGAACGTGCTGCTAATCGCCATCGACGACCTGAACCCGATGCTCGGATGCTACGGGCAGCCGATCGTCAAGTCGCCCCAGCTCGACCGCGTGGCCGCCGGTGGCCTGTTGTTTCGCCGAGCGTATTGCCAGACGGCGCTGTGCATGCCGTCCCGCTCCAGCCTGTTTTCCGGTTACCGGCCGGAAACGCTGCAGAACAAGGCCCGCCCGCTGACGGGCAACGCGCCGCCGGCAACGGTCACACTGCCTCAGCTCTTTCGCCAGAACGGCTACACGACCGTCTCCGTCGGGAAGACGTATCACTACAACCACGACGATCCGGACGGCTGGACCCGCCGGCATACCGACACGTTCGCATCCGAAGGCGCGTGGTGCGACGGCTACTGCTCCGGATATCAGTTGCCGGCCAATCGGGCCACCGTCGAGAGCTATCTGCGCGGCAAGCGATTCAAGGACGGCTCGCCCGCTTCGGCGATCACCGAAATCACGGACACGCCGGATGAGAAGACGCCGGACGGAATCATCGCCCAACGCGCCGTCGAGGAATTGCGGAAGTTGCAGCAGGCCGGCGCGCCGTTTTTTCTGGCGGCGGGCTTCTACCGTCCGCACATGCCGCTGACTGCGCCCCAACGGTACTGGGACCTGTACGAACGCGCCCAATTCGCGCTGCCCGCCAATTTCCGCCAAGCCGACGACGGCATTCCCCGCGACGATTGGAACGAAGTACGCCGCTACGGCGATTGCCCGCCGAGCGGTCCGATGCCGGAGGACAAGGCCCGCGAGATCATTCACGGTTACCACGCCAGCATCTCGTTTGTGGATGCCCAGATCGGCAAGGTGCTGGACGAGCTGCGCCGCCTGGAACTCGACCGGAACACCATTGTCCTCGTCTGGTCCGACAACGGCTGGCAACTGGGCCAGCATGGCCGCTGGAGCAAGCCGAACAACTCCGAAGCCTGCGCGCGGATCGTGCTGATGATTTCCGTGCCGGGCGGCCCGCGGAACCAGCAGACCGATGCGCTGGTGGAGTTGATCGACATCTATCCCACGCTGGCCGAATTGTGCCGCCTGACTCCGCCCAGCCATCTGGAAGGCACGAGTTTCGTACCCTTGCTTGCTGCGCCGGACCGGCCCTGGAAGACGGCCGCGTTCACGTGCCTGATCGACTACACGACCCGCAGCATCCGCACCGACCGCTACCGATTTATCGAGCGGCCGTCGGGGCAGAACGAGTTGTACGATTCCGAGAACGACCCGGCCGAGGATCACAATCTGGCGAACGACGCGGCGTCGCAGGCCGTGGTGCAAGAACTGCAGGCGGCCCTCCGCGCCGGCTGGCGTCAGGCCGTGCCCCCCCAGAACGAATAGGGAGAAATAAAGGGGGCAGGAGCATGAACTGGGTAAAAAGACCGGCCTTTCTTTCTTCAGGCCACCCAGTTTATGCTCCTGACCCCTTTCATTGTCTCTGGAGATGGAAGCCGACTGGGTCCGAGCCGCCTATGCCGAGGCGTTTCTTCGACAGTTTCCGGTCCCGCCCCAGATGAATGTAGTAGCTAATGTAGTCCGGCAATAGCATGTATCCTTCGGAGCCGTAGACGGTACTTGTGCCCGATGCCGCGCACCAGGTACACCTCGCCGATCGCGCCTTCACGGAGCAGTGTCATAGCTTCGAGGATCTCCGGACTGCTGCGGCACTGGGTACCGTGCTGCACGATGCGGCCGTGTTTCCTGGCCGTCTCGACGATCTTGCGGCCTTCCCAGAGGGTCAGGGCGAGCGGCTTCTCGACGTAGTGTCATCCGCCGCATGTCGCCCATCGTTGCCACGCGTTTGCCGCCGTTGAGCTTTTCACACGCCGCCGCGCGCTGCGACAGGACTTCGGCGTCGACGTCGCACAACGCGGCGACCTCCACATTCTGGTCCTTGCCGATTTCCAGCAGGCTGCGCAGCAAGGCCCAGCCCCGGCCCTTGACGCCTGCGATACCAACCCGGATGCGCTCGTTGGCCGCAAGGCCGCCCGGCAGAAAGGCCGGAGCCAGGAACAGCGTGCCGGCCTGCAGGAACTCGCGTCTGGTTTTCATGGGGGTTCTCACCAGTTGAAATCCGGATCCCGATCGTGGCGACTCATTCCGTCACTCGCTGAATTTTTCAATGTCGGCAGGGGCCTGTCGAACCCTGGACGGTTCGGAGAGATATTCCATGATCTTGCGAAGGAGGTTCAATCAAATCATCTCCCAGGAGGGATCCCTTCGGCGAAAAGATGTTAAAAAATTAACGACTCTTCTTGACTCGCGGGGCCGTAGCTGTTAAAAAGTTAACCGTCATCGTCAACGGGCGCGTCCGTCGGTTCGTGACACATGTGAGGAACCCTTATGCCTCCGCAGAACGAAAGCCGAGACTTATCTCGACGCGAGCGGCAGATCATGGATGTGGTCTATGCCGCCGGCCAGGCGACCGCGGCCGAAGTCGTCGCGGCGCTGCCCGACGACCTGAGCAACTCGACCGTCCGCACGCTGCTGCGAATCCTCGTCGAGAAAGGGCACCTGAAGCAGGATCTCGACGGGCCCCGTTACGTCTACCGTCCGACACGCCCGCGGGCCAAAGCAGCCCTGGGTGAACTTCGGCGGATCGTCGAGACCTTCTTCGATGGATCCGTGGAACAAGCCATCGCGGGCCTGCTGCAGTCGCCCGACCTGGAATTGAATGACGACGAATTCGATCGCCTTGGACGGATGATCGAAAAAGCGCGGAAGGAGGGGCGCTGAGATGAGTCTGCAACTCGCGCAATTCGCCGGCGTGGCGTTGGTCGACGTGTCGCTTAGAGCCCTGCTGACGGTGGCGATGGCTGGTCTGCTCGCCGCGGCGCTGCGCACCGCCGCGGCCTCGACGCGCCACGCCATCTGGCTGACGGCCATCGTGGTGCTGATGGTCCTGCCCCTCGCAGCGCTCGCGCTGCCGCAGATCTCCTTGCCGCTGTTGCCTGGCAAGCTGATCGCCACAGCCGCCGAGTTCGATGCCCTGCCGCTGGACACCCCGGCACGGCCGCGGTCTCAAGTGCCTGCGGCAGCGGCGTCGGATGTTTCGAGTGACAGCGCGTTCATCGCCGCCGCGCCGTTGGCGATCGCCGCCACGCGGTCGTGGTCCGCCGCGGTGTTGGTTGTGTGGGGCGCGGGCATGTTGCTGATGACGCTGCGCGCGGTAGTAGGCTTTGTGCGAGTCCATCACCTGCGCGGCCGTGGTGAAGAGCTGAACGACCCTGATTGGCGCCAGATCATCGACCAGGTGCAGGTGCAGGGGGAGACCGGAGTACAGCGCACCGTGCGGTTGTTCAGGTCGGCAGATGCTCGTATTCCCATGAGTTGGGGCTTGTGGCGGGTTTACGTCTGCCTGCCGTCGCATGCCGATCAGTGGTGCGCGGCCGAGCGCCGCATGGTCCTGACCCATGAACTGGCGCACTCGCGGCGCGGCGACTTCTTGTGGCAGTTGCTGGCTACCGCCATGACTTCGGTTCACTGGTTCAATCCTCTGGCTTGGTTAGCGGCCCATCGACTGCGCATGGAAGCAGAGATTGCCTGCGACGATGCCGTGCTCGCATCGGGGTTCCGGCCGTCCGATTATGCCGCCTGTTTGTATCAGTTGGTGCGAGTTGCCCGGTCTGCTCCCGTTCGCCTGAACGCGGCTCTTTGCATGTCTCGCCCTTCGGAATTCCCCAGGCGGTTAGCGGTGATCCTGAACGACAAAATCAGGCGTGGCGAAACCCGTTTCGGGATGCTTGTTCCGGCCCTGATGGCGGCGGCGGTCTTGGGTTCGATCTTCGGCGCCGTGCGACTGGACCGTGCGCAAGCCGACGATCCCGAGCAGAACGCTGCGCAGGCGAATCTGAACGCCGCGGGTCGCCCGACGTCTTCCTCTTGGACGATCCGAGGCAAGGTGGTCGACAAACGCGGCCTGCCCGTGGCAGGGGCGGAGGTCTGGCTGCCGATCCAGTTCGGTTGGCCGGGGCAAGGCGAACGCCGCGCGCGGAACACGACGACCGACGCCCAAGGACGGTTCACGCTGGAACTGCCGGGAGCGTGGCTCACGGACAAATGGATCACGCGTCTGTTGTGGGTGCTTTGGGTCTATGACCCGCGACATTCGCTCGGGGTGGCCAACGCGGGTGCCGCCATCCTTCACGGCGATCCTGCGGAGATCACCGTCGAAGTCGGCCCAACGAGCGACGTGTCGTTTGTCGTGTTGAAGCCCGACGGTCAACCGCTACCCGGGGCGACGATCGAACCACTTCACTTCCAGACTGCGGTCGCCTGTGACATCGTACCGGAGGAACTCATGCGGCATTTCCGGACTACCACCGATGCCAAAGGCTGCGCCCGCTTCCCAACGCTGCCACGCGAGGGGATACGTACTATCCGTGTCAACGCAAAGGGCTGGGGCATTCAGGAGCAACGCGTGGACACGGCACCGGGAGCAGCACCTCTGCGGACCATCCGTCTGGAGCGGGTGGGCAGCCTTGAGGGCCGTGTCATTGCTGACAAGCCGGAGGTGGTCCGAGGCTTGCGGGTTTACTTGAGAACCAAAGCCTACCTCAAAGATCGAACGGCGCCTCCCTGGCCGATCGAAGGCAGCGCCTCGGTGGAAACCGATGCGCAGGGGCGGTTATCGGTGCCAGCCATCGTGGCCGGCGCATTGGAAGTCTATGCCGTGGTGGACGAGGAATTGGGCCTCCAACCGCGCTTGCCCAAACGCAACGCCGTCGACGTCGAGGCCGGACAAACGGCCCGCGTGGAACTACCGATGGTCCCCACAATCCCGGTCCGCGGATCGATCCGCGTCCAGGGGACGGGGAAGCCCGTTCCCAACGCCGAGATCTCCATCCAATACGGTGTCTTTGGCAGCCAAGGGACCATGGTCGTCAGCGACGGCGACGGCAAGTTCGCCGCCCGCGTGCTTCCGGGGCAAGTCAGGATGCAGGTGATTGTCCTGCCGGAGCAGTTCGCCCGGCTGCACAGCCAGATGTTTCCTACGGCCAGCGTACCCGAGGACGCAGAGGAGTTCGATCTGCCCGTGATCGAAGTCGCGCCGGCGCGAATCTTCTCCGGCCGACTGCTCGACCGGCGCGGCCGCCCCGTGGCACAAGCAAGGCTCGCGATCGTCAGCGGAGATCGCTACTACGGCAGCGGGTTTTCCGACGATGACGGCCGCTTCACCATGGGCGACGTTCCCGAATCCGTGGATCCGAAGAGGGCCCAATACAAGGTATGGCTCCCGACCGGAGAGCCGTCAGGAGCGGGGGAAGTCGAGGTGATTCGCACCGATCCTCTGGTGCTGCGAATCAGTCGCCGAGGTGCGTGACGGGCGTTCACGGGTCGCGGTTGCTCCGTGCCTCGTACAATCCAGGGCGGTTCTTCGCCGGCTTCGTGATCCGAGGGATGGTCGTTCTCACGCACCGCCGTTTCCGGTACTCTGGGACTACTTGAAGGCGATATCATCAACGGAGAGCAGGACGCAGGAACGAACTCACACCGCGTTTCTGGGAGGTCTTCTTCGAGGTCATCGAAGCCTTGCCCCGGCAGGGTCCGGGCAACCGGGCATGTGCCGCAAGAGCCCTCGGTCTGTGCGGCGGTCTGCCGCCGTCGCCGACGGTGCGGGACCTGGGTTGCGGCGTCGGCGGACAGACGCTGCACCTGGCCGAACTCACGTGCGGCCCCATCGTTGCCATCGACAGCCATGCCCCGTTCATCCAGCGACTCCAGGCGACCCTTGCCGAGCGCGGGCTTACGAAACGAGAGAACCTCCGTCCCTGACGCGGGCCGCTCGATCGTAGCCGCGGGTTTCAACCCACGGGCGACCATCGTCCCCGTCCACCTCAGTCGCACAGCGACGAATGGAATTGCAGTCGACGCCGCTGCCCTTCAACCGTCGCTACGCGACTGGGGCATTGGCGATGCACCTCGACCCGTGGGTTAAAACCCGCGGCTACATTCGCCACGTCGCTGCGCGACAAATTCCCTTGCCGGCAATTCGCTTGCCCTATCTTCCGGCAGGCATCACGGCTTGACCAGTTCGTACGTATCCGCCGCGATGACGCCTTCTTCATCCGTGGGGATGACCAGCAGCTTGACGCGGCTGTCGACCGCCTGGATTTCGCCTTCGCGGCCGACGACCTCGGTGTTTCGTTGCGGGTCCAGGGCGATGCCCAGCTGGGGGAGTCCCGCGCAGCACTGGGCGCGGATCTGCCAGCCGTGCTCGGCAATGCCGCCCGTCCAGACAATGGCGTCCACCGTGCCCAAGACGGCAACATACGCGCCGATGTATTTTTTGACACGATAGCAGAAGACATCGATCGCCAATTGGGATCGCGCGTCGCCGGCGGCTGCGCGCTCGCCCAGCGTCCGCAGGTCGTTGGACAGCCCCGAGATGCCGATCAAGCCGCTCTTCGTATTGCAGATGCGGTTGAGCGTGGCGATGTCGTAGCCGTTATCGCCCAGGTAGAACAGGATCGCCGGATCCAAGTCGCCGGTCCGCGTGCCCATGACCAGGCCTTCCAGCGGTGTCAGCCCCATGGTCGTGTCGATGCTCCGCCCCCGCTGGATGGCCGCCATCGAGCAGCCGTTTCCCAGATGGCAGGTGATCAGATTGACCGCTTCCGGCACGGTGCCCAGCAACTGGGCGGCCCGCCCGGAGACGTAACGGTGCGAAGTGCCGTGAAAACCGTAGCGGCGGATGCGGAATTGCTCGCACAGCATATGGGGCAGGGCATACGTATAGGCCACGGGCGGCAACGTGGTGTGAAAGGCCGTATCGAAACAGGCCACTTGGGCGGCGCGAGGCAACGCCCGCTGCGACGCGCGGATGCCGGCCAGATTGGGCGGGTTGTGCAAGGGAGCCAGGTGCGCCTCCCGCTCGATCGCCGCCAGCACCTCGGCGGTGATCCGCACCGAGCCCGTGAATTCGTCGGCGCCGTGGACGACGCGGTGCCCGACCGCTTGGATCTCGTCGATCCGGTCGAGCAGCTTCCCCGTGCCTTCGGTCATGGTGCGCAGGACCAGTTCCAGGCCCTGCTCGTGCGTTGCGGCCTCGACCGCCCGCCGCTCGGTTTCGCCGCGGGCCGTATGGCTGAGCGCCGCGCCCGCCTCGCCGATCCGTTCCACAAGCCCTTTGCCCAAGACGGCACGTTGCGGCATCTCGAACAGCTGGTACTTGATGGACGAACTGCCGCAATTCACCACGAGAATTTTCATCGGCGTTCCTTCACGCGGCTAAGTCTCCAGTTGCGTCAAGCAAATTGCCACCGCGGCCACGACATCGTCGGCGCTGGCGCCGCGCGACAAGTCGCTGACCGGTTTGGCAAAGCCTTGCAGGATCGGGCCGATGGCTTGCGCGCCAGCCAGGTATTGTGTCAGCTTGTACGCGATATTCCCCGCGTCCAGGTCCGGAAAAATCAGCACGTTGGCATTTCCGGCCACACCGCTGGGCCGTTTCAGCTTTTTGGCAGCCACCCGCGCGCACAGCGCGGCGTCCGCTTGGAACTCGCCGTCGATGTTCGCGTCCGGGCGGCGTTGCCGGACCAGGGCCAGGGCTCGGCGAACTTTTTCGGCATCGGGATGCGGCCCGCTGCCAACGGTGGAAAACGACAGTAGGGCCACCCGCGGCGGTTCGTCCAGCAGTCGCGCGGCGGTCGCTTCGGTCGCCAACGCAATATCGGCCAGTTGCTCGGCAGTGGGCTGGACATTCACGGCGCAATCCGCATAGATCAACGGCACGTCGGTGCGGCCACCATGCGACGGCAGGATCATCAGAAATAAACTCGACGCCGTGTGGATGCCCACCTCGTAACCGACGGTGACCGCTGCCGCTTCGATCACGATCGCCGTGGCGTGCAGCGCGCCGCCCACCATGGCGTCGGCATCGCCTTGAGCCAGCATCATGCCGCCGTAGACCAGCGGTTTGTGAACCAGCCGCCGAGCCACGCGTTCGTCCACATGCCGGTGGCGCACGTAAGCCTCTGCATAGGCTTCGGCCCGCGGCGAGACGGCGGGATCGATCACCTGCAACCCGTCCAGCGACAGACGGGTTCGAGCCGCGGCCTCCGCCAGATGCGCGGCGGTGCCCAGCAGGATCGGCCGGGCAATCCGTTCGTCCCTCAGTCGGCGAGCCGCCGCCAGCACCGCGTCGTCGTGCCCGTCAGGCAGCACGACCCGCGCGTTCTTCCGACGGGCCCGATCGAGGAAGCGAGCGATGATTTCCACGGTACACTCGGCGCGGCAAATGATTCATGACCCCACGCGAATGGACTGTTTCCTACCACAAAGCGGACTGCCGATCAAGCTCGAAGGGAAAGATTTGCGGTGTATTGTGGTTCGAGGTCAAGTGACAGTGCGGGAATCGCCGGCATATTACGACATCGCCAACGGCCTGACCGATGACGAAATCCGCATCGTGGAAGAGTCTACAAAAACGTGACACGACCAATACTGTTCGGCCCGGTAATTGCTCACAGGGTCGCGGCGGAACAGACGGGAGGGAAGCCGGACGAGGCCTGGGACAGTAGTTCGTTGGCATGGATTTCTGCCGGGTATTTGAACAGGTGGCTGACCACGACCAGCCAGAGCCGTTGGTAGCCAAATAGTGCGCCGGCCTGGGGCTGAACACCAGGTGCGAGGCGCCGATGCTGGTCGCGGCCAGCAGGACTCCCGGTCCCAACACGTTCCATTGTTCGCGGATCGAGAGGTCAACCCCAAGCAGCAGCCACGTCCTCCACAATTTCAGCGAATACCGCTTCGAGTTCGTATGCCATCCCGGCCTCGACGGCGTCTGCCGCGAGCTCTCCGGGAAGCGGAAGTCCGCCACGATCGCCGCGGAAAGCAACGCCCTCACGCGAGAGGCCCCCCCTGCGCGAGCCATCTTTTCGCGCGATCCGATGATCGGGCGCGCGGGCTACGGCGGTTGGATTTCCCGAAGGCTTGTCGTTGGTTCGCCAGATCGCAGATTCGGCGCCCGCTGCCGCTGGTGCGGCGCCACCGGCAAGCCCGCCGGTGGCTTGGACAGGGAGCCCGAACGAAGCCGCGGCTGGCGGATCATGAGGCCAGACGTCCAACCATCCGGACGTGACCTCCGCCGTCGGAAGCCGGGTGTCGGATTCGCCTGCGGGTGCTCCCGCAGGGTGCGCATTGAGATAGTTGATCACCGCCAGGACATCGGCGGCGGTGATCTCTTGATCTCCGTTCACATTATAGTACGGCGGCGGCATCTGCGGCGGCGCGGGCAGGTCGCGGTCGTTGGGATGGGCGTTGATGTAATTGATGATCCGCAGCACGTCCTGCGGCTCTACCTTGCCATTGCCGTCCACGTCAAAGCGATTGAGGGGGTGCTGCCAGTTGGAGACCGCCACCACTTGAGTCTCTGTGTCGAACGTCGCCGCCTCCGCCTCCCGATGCCCCACGTGGTCGACGGCCATGCTGTAGAAACGGTACGTGTGGCCGACCTCGCCGGTGAACATCGCCGACGTGGCCGCTGTCGCGGTCTGCCACCGCTGGAACAGGCCGCCATCGTCGGAAACGTAGATGTCGTACGCGGCCACCCCGGAACCGTGGAGATCGTCGGTGCCCTCCCAGGAGACCTCGAATGCCGTGCCTACCGTGGGCGGCAGCGGCCGGACCACGCTGGTCGGACTGCCGACGTCCAAGGTGTGCAGCGTCTGCGGCGTCAGGATCGGCGCGTTGATGTCAAACACGATCGACGCCTGGTTGGTGATCGCCGTCCCGGACGGCAGGCCCGGCAGGGGCTGAATTCGATAGCGGAAGTAGCCCTCGCCGTTGTGCAGTTGCTTGTCGTTCACGGGAAGGAAACCGGCGTCCACGTCGTCGGGCAGATCCAGGGTCAACGGGTCGAGGGAGCGGAATTGCGCGGACAATTCCCGGGTTGGAAGATCAACCGAGAGACTCACGTAGACCAGCAACTCGATGCCGTGCGGTCGAAGATCGAGCGTGGTTTCATAATGGGACAGCCCCGGCGGTACGTCGAAGTCCAGGTTATTGAAGCCGAAACGTGTGAATTCAAGCGTACTCAAGTCCAGCGGTTCGGCCAGCATGTCGGTAACGAACACCTCTTGCGCGGCAACCGTCGCGCCCAGC
>Ga0351917_1121_pt1 | contig 24951 bp, 25 predicted proteins | sample TotcelHT113001N4_FD_206834 | JGI IMG/M metagenome (GOLD analysis project Ga0351917, IMG submission 206834) | Enriched cells from coal bed in the Powder River Basin, Montana, United States - Total cells T11 rep1 HSBNCT.T11.300.1.N4 ...
TGTTCATGATCCGGCAATAAGTCTTCCATGTTGCGAATAGTGGGGATCAGGTAGCCAGCGAACATAGTGAGGATCATGAGGATTCCAGCGATGAACATGATTAACGCCATCCCGGAGCCTGGACTTGTGCCGACCAGCCCACCAAAGGTGTTGGCAAGCCAGGTGTGGGAACGCATAGCTGGCTCCATGACGCGATCTGCGAGGATTCCTCCAAGAATCGGAGTAAAGGTATCGGGAAACCAGGTGAGCAGTCGCCGGGCAGAGAAGACACGGCCTTGCACATCTGGGGCAACTTTAACCTGCAGGATTGCCTGGCTGGTGGCGATGCCAACATTAGAGCCAAGCCCGGCAAGCAGGATCAGAGGTATCCAGGAGGCGAGTCCCTGCCCCAGGGCGAAGAGGACATTGCCAAAGAGGCAGTAGAACATCCAGCCGAAGAGAGTGCCATAGATTCGTCGTTTGGGTCCACCCCACGCGCTCATAATGAGAGAACCGACCGTCCAGGAAATAGCACCAGCAGTCTGGACGGATCCAAGAATGAGGCTGTCATTTCCGGTGCGTGAAAGCACCATCGGGACGTGGACACTATTTGGAAAGCCGAGGAAGAGGTTTGCTATGAAGATGAGGATGACATAAGCAAGCTGGTACCCAATAAAGCCTGTATTCTCATCCGAAGATGGGTGGTGGAACATGAACCAATAAGAGGACTCCGATGGCAAAGATGAAGGTGATAACATCAAGAATTAAGATGCCATTCAACTCAATCAGTGGTAACAGAGCGCCAGCAAGCAGTGGTGCAATCACTCCAGGACCAGCCTGTACTAAGGTCATCATGCCATTAGCGCGGCCATATTGTTCCTTGGGTACCATGGTGGTAATGGCTGCAGAATATGCCGGCCACTGGAATGCGTTACCGAGACCAATGATGACATTCACCACATAGAAATGCCAGACTTCCAAATTGCCGGTTAGATGCAGGAAAAGAATTGCCAATGTACCCAGACCAGCAGCCAGATCGCTGACAGCCATCATCAGTTTGCGGTTATAACGATCAACCATGACACCCGCTAATGGAATGATGAGAAGATACGGAAGGGTGAAAGCAGTTGTCATGATACCAAGGGAGGTGGCGCTGTTGGTTTTCTGAAAAACCCAAATGGAAAGCGCAAAGCCAGTCATATTGGAAGCCAAAATTGAAACCGCCTGCCCAACGAGAACAATCGTAAGGCCGAGCATACCGGAAGGGCGTTTAATGGGGAGTTTTGACGAGTTCAATGGTTTTAGGATTAGTTGAATGGAGGATTATTGACGCGAATTATACAACGAATAACTTGTAGCTACCAGCAAAAAACTAAAATAAACTTGCACCTTCCAACACCAAAAGTGCCTGTTTTCGCCACAAACCGCCTGCATAACCTGTCAGGCTGTTATCGATACCAATTACCCGATGACAGGGCACGATAATAGCAATTGGATTACGTGCATTTGCATTTGCCACTGCCCGGCTCTGCCCTGGGCTGGTCCTGCCAACTTTGACAGCTAATTGGCTGTACGATATTGTAGATCCATATGGAATGGTGAGTAATGCATCCCAGACCTGTCGCTGGAAAGTTGTACCATGGAATAGTAAAGGTAAATCGAAATGTCTGCGCTTGCCGGAGAAATAGGCTGCCAATTGCTTTCCCAAATCATCCAGCAGGGAATTCCGCTGCAAGGAAATGTCATCGTGTGCAACAATTTTCTTCGCTTTGGATAACAAATCAGTGTCATCCAGTCTTTCCTCCATAAAGTCAAGGATAACAATTCATTCCGACTCTGCGGCTGCGAATAATGTGCCTAATGGACTTGAGAATTGTGTGAAGTGAACCATGATAACCTCATTTTGGAAGATGAAACTTGGCTTATGAATAATTATAAGCTTTCTCCTTTTACACCATTCCTTTTATCCTTGCTGAAGTATTCTTTCGTCACATTTAATAAGGTTTTGTTAGAAATATTGTATACTGAGTGTAGTATCAAGTATGTGTTGGGGAATAATGGAGGTTTTATGGCAGAAGCAAAAGATGGTTGTGTCAAACCTTCCGCTGGGATCATTACTCCGAAAGCGGAAGCATCAACAGAGCAACCACAAGTTAAAAAGGAGGTACCGAAAATGTTAGCACGTGTTGGTAAACCAGCTCCTGATTTTGAGCTGAGTGCATATTTCGAAGGTGGGTTTAAGAATGTAAAGTTATCGGATCACAAAGGAAAATGGATTGTCATCTGTTTCTATCCAGGTGATTTCACCTATGTCTGACCGACTGAATTAGCGGCAGTTGCCGTCAAATATGATGAATTACAAAAATTAGGGGTGGAAGTCGTGGCCATTTCCACCGACAGTCGTTTCTCTCACAAGATCTGGCAGGAAGAGGAACTCTCCAAGATGGTGGAGGGTGGCGTTCCCTTCCCACTGCTTTCTGATGGTGGTGGACGCGTAGGCACAGTTTATGGTGTCTATGACGAAGATGCCGGTGTAGATATCCGTGGACGCTTTATCATCGACCCGGATTTCAATATTCGCGCTATGGAAGTTTTGACTCCAGAGGTGGGACGGAATGTTTCCGAGCTGATTCGTCAAGTTAAGGCATTCCAACATGTTGTTGCCACTGGTGAGGTGACCCCCTCCGGATGGGTACCTGGCAAACCTACCCTGACACCCGGTCCAGATTTAGCCGGCAAGGTCTGGAAAGTCTGGAAAGTCGATAACGCATTTTAAAGAACGAACCCCCAACATCCTAAAAACCATTAAACCGTCTGTTATAAAACAGGCGGTTTTTTTCTTTGTTGGTGTTTCCGGAAACAAATTATGTCAGTATTACGTTCATGTTTCTTTTGTATTCTCGACAAATTGTGCGAGCTGTTTACGATAAACTTCGAACGCCTGGCGGCCTTTTGAATTCATGCTGCAAAGGGTAAATGGTATTTTTCCACGATAGGTCTTTTCTATCTTTATGTATCCAGCTTCTTCCAGTTTTGAGAGGTGAACCGAGAGGTTTCCTTTGGTCAAGCCGGTCTCGTGCTGAAGATAAAGGAAATCAACACTCTCAACAATAGCAAGAATGGCCAAGATGTTACTGCGAGATGGCTCATGGATCAAACGATCAACACTGGCCAATGAACGTTGATCACTGCTCATCAGAAGCCTTTTGTGTAACAGGGTTCTTATGTAGGTATTGGCGAAGCGTCAGACTACCAGCGATACACAAATCCACACCCATTAAGCCAAATAACAACGACATACCAGTTTTGTCAGCTATTCCATTGATGAATATCCATGCGCTAACCAGCAAAGCTACAGCAGCCGTGAGATAAAAGCGAGGAAGTGAAGTCTTCCAGGCAACCACCATCCAAAGCCCTGTGAATAACAACCCTGCAAAAGATGGAAACAGGATTAACACATAATCCTGGCTTGCCATTGGAACCTTAGATCGGTTCAAGAATATTAATACTAAAAGGGTTAAGGTGATGAACGGTATTCCGAACCAAATCATCATACGCGTTGACCGCTTAGTAGGCTGGGGTTTCTGGTAAGCAATATATCCAGTGCGCAAGTAAGTGACACGCAATCTGAAGCGTTGAACCAGGTCGTCTATCAGATAGATCCCTCCAACAAAAACCACCAGTGGAGCAAAGAGCAAAAGGTCATTGGAAATTGCGAACTTATTCAAAATAAATAAGCAGCCTGCCATTAGTAACATTGCCCCACCAAAATTAAGTTCGAAGGTGCCGTCCACATGTTGGTACTGGAGTGCTCGTCGTTTGGAATTAGTAACCAGATCTTCAGGAAATTTCTTTTTCATGGTAGTAACTTTCTATTATTAATTATCAACTAATTATATAAACCAGTCTATACTACAAACCTGTCTACATAATATTATATTTAATGAAAGATGTCAAGTACATCATTGCAAACTCATTTAAATATACGACCCCCAACAACCTTAAAACAATAAAAGCCATCTGCTTTTTAACAGACGGCTTTTGCTTTGTTTGATGCGATTTCAGCTGGCTTGTTTAAAGCCAAACTGTGCTTCAAAGGCAATTAGATGGCTGGTCAGGTTGGTCGCCACTGCGGAGAACACACCGGGTTGATCTGCCAGCTCAGTCATCTCAATGTTGATGCTCTCTTCTGGTTTGACCTCATTACTATAGTTGATCTGCAGCCACTCAAACTGATACTTTCGCCAAAAGGAAACTGGAAAACAATCACATAGCCAGTCCACATACTGGGTGTTGTTAACATGCCCCATCAGGTCCAGGCTGGAATAGGCTGCCTGAAAGACATGTTCCTTTGTGAAACCGGTCGGGTGGGTAAGCTTATCAAGTGTCTCATCCAGAATGAATTTGCCTTCGTTATCCGGTAATGCTACAGTCAGTGTCTCCGGTTTGACAAAGCGGCGGGTTTTGGTGTTCACCAGCAACCAGGCTGTGGTGGCATGTGCCACCGATTTACCTTTTTCATTGGCAAGGGAATAGTCACGCATCCCGAAGATCTTCTGTTGCCATCCACGCGGCCAGGTTTGAGCGATTATTTTGGTTCCAACCGAAGGGAATTCATAGAAGCGCACCTTGCTACGCACTAAAATCCATGCCAGATTCAATTCCTTCAGACTGTAGTAATCCACCCCGAGATGAAAGGAATGATGAACAGTGATCTCTTCCATAATTCGCAGAACCGCAGCGGGTTTCCAGCGTAAAGAAAAATCTGTTTCATGCGAACGAACTTCGAAATTTTCCTGCCAGATCGTTTGTTGTACCAATGGGAACTCCTTAAAACCTGTCTTTCTATAATTTTACCTTACTGCCCTGTTTTTTCACTCCTAAAATAAAAGGGTTATAATGTGATGAATTGATAATCCGATGAAGAAAAAATAGAAATTGGCCTAATAATTGCAACTACAATGACAAACCTAACATTGTCATTCATCTGCAAATCGTAAAACGAAATCAGAACTGGCAATACAGTCCTATTGGATCGTGTACTGAAAAATTGGAGGGCATTATGCAAATATTCTTAGTTTTAGCACTGATCATTGCTTTGATCGCCGTCGTATTCACAATTCAAAACACAGCGTTGGTAACCGTGACATTCCTGTTTTGGGATCTCAATCAATCGTTGGCGTTTGTCGTTTTGTTGGCCATTCTGGCAGGCGTCCTGATTAGCCTGTTTGTTTCCTTGCCTGGCAAAGTTAAGAGAACAATGGAGAACACCAACCATAAAAAGAAAATCAAAGATATGGATACGGAATTGATGAGTACCAAAGTCAGGTTGGAAGCATTGAAACAGGAGTTGGAAATTTACCGCAATCAGGTTGATCCAACTGCAGGCGAGGTTGTCCCGGTAGGCACACCACAGGTGTCATCAGCCAAAAGCTTCCTCAATGGGATTAAAGCAAAACTAAAGCCCTAAATTCCCTCTTCATTAATAAAAACTCTCCACAATACCTCTCAATCTCCATCCCCAGGGTCTTTGAGGGGTATTGTAATGGACGAACAAGGGTTTACTTTTTCAATCAGCTCTTGGATTGCATCATGTAAAAGACATATCCATACCACTGATTGAATTTCAGAAAAAGTTCATATTCTTCGAGTGCGCCTTGTAATTGGTCCAATCGTTCGGGATTGCCATGGTATTGTTCCTGTAACTTAACAACTCTTTCCTGCATCGGTTTGTAATATTCTTCTGTCCAGCTTGTCGCAGGTAGGACAAAATAATCAATCAAGTAGAAACCGCAATCATGAATAATATTCAGATTCTCTTCCAGAGTTTTCATTCCGGGATATTCCCGATTCCAGTAGGCTTTTATTTCTTCCGGGGGGTTCGCTTTTAACCAGGAAATCTCTGTCACGGCAATATATCCATCAGGCTTGAGCAATGGTTTCCAGGATGTTAACCCGTTTTCGAAACCCATGATGTATATTGCGCCTTCAGACCAGATCAGGTTAAAACTGGCTGGTGGAAACTTGAGGTCGGACATGGATTGATTGAGCACCTTTATGCGTTGTGCTTGCTTCTGTTCGAGCACTTTTAGCTGAAGATGATCCAGGAATGGTTGGTGTGTATCAACAGCATAAACGATTCCGTCCGAGATTTCTGCCAGATCCATCGTCTGGGCACCCGGACCACAACCTACATCTAAAATGGTTGGTTTATCAGGGAGTGCCGCCAACTTGCGAAATGCACGTTTGGTAGAGTCTGAATCACCCGGACCTTCACGTGGCAAGTCTTTGTGAATTTCGAAAAATAAATCCATTACACACTCCTGATTTGTTTTTTAATAATCATACCAAAAAGAATTCATATTGTCTCAAATTAACTGGTGGGTGTTGTAAAAAGGAAGTTGATTTCATCATTTTATCTCAAACACAATCCAGTTTTTCATACTTTTAAGCGCTTCGTATCTGCCCAACGAGCAGGGTGGGTAATCCGATTCACCAGCATCCACCAGTATATATTGGATCCCGTTCTCTTTAAGCCAGATGGGATCACAGACGTTATCTTCAGGATAAATGGGGATGATTTTGCGTGTGAATTTCTCACCATAAAGCCCATATTCATAATAAACATTACTGGTGGTTGCAATTCCCAACATGCCATCCTCCGGAACTGTCTGATCGACGAGATACAACATTTCTTTTGTATCATATGATTGTGCAGAGATCGAATCAAAGCGATGTTGTTGCCAGAAGGCTTTGTATCCCCAAAATGACTTGGCTGGATTACTATAAACCGACATTAACAGGGTTAAGATCGAAAGGGCACTGATAAAGGTAATCAACACCAGTCCGAGTTTCGGTTTGAGTGCATCCAGCAATGCAGTCAATCCCAAACATAGGAAGGCAAACAGGGTGATGAAATAGCGGCCGTCATACGGCGTCCATCCTGAACGTAAGAAGGCAAATGAAAGTGGTACGGTAAACAAAAAAATTGTTGTAAAGACCAACAAAGGATGTTGTTTTCGAATTGCATAAACAGTCACATAAATGGATACAACAAAAAATATAAAGATGCCAACAATTCCAAACCAGGATGAGTCCTCCGAGAAAGGAATATGTTCCTCATATCGAAATGAGTGCTGATTCAATAACGATTGGTTTATCTCGAGGGAGACACCTGTTTTTTCAGCGAGCAATGCTGGCAACCAGGCTTTTATGGCCATTAATTTTCCAAGATACGGCTCAGGAATGCCCTGGAAATCAACAATCTGATACGCCCACCTGCCTGCCATGAGGCCAATATGCTCAATGGGGGTTGACTCACTTTGAAATGCCCTTTGTGAAGTCATTTCGAGCGCATCCGGACCTAGAAATGAGCCAAATGAGACATAATTGCTGATAAAAACAGGAGAACTTAAGAGAATAAAGGCAACAATTGAAGAAACCCCTACTGTGATGATTTCTTTGAATGTGATTTTCTTGAAAATTAACCAATACAGTAAAAAAATCAACGCCAATCCTGGTATATAACCCGCAACAGAGTAATTCGTTCCAATCGACAATCCCATACTCAAACCAGATAGAATCAAATACCCGGTGTTTTTTTCTTTCAGGTGTAGATAAAAGAAATAGATTGCAGAAAGAACCATTAAAGAACTCACATGGTCATGGCGGGTGGAGGTAAAGTTAAGCTGAACAACGGGCATGGCTGCCCAGGTCAGAGCGGTAAACAATGCAATTGACCTTTTATTGGTCATCTCTACACTCAGGTGATAGAGGAGGATGATCGACAAGTATCCGGATATATAAGTGATCAGCCCAAGGAGATTCTCACTTCTGGTGAACAGCATTGTCCAATAGCTCACGATTTCAGCATTAAAAGGGAAGGTCAACTGCCAGATGACTTTGGTGTTCCATGGCAGCCAGCTGCCTGTCTGATCCCACATCCCAATGCGGGCAAGATGAATAGCCAGTGAGTCGTTGTTATTCGGCGGTACGAAAAAGACATAAACCAGATTGAGAATTGCTATCGCAGCAGTTACGAGCAGGAAGACCCAAACGGGGAATGAGAGCTTTTTATCTTTTAATGAAAGCTTCGGAAGCGTAAAGGGCAAAAGTTGTTGGTTGGGAATTAGCCAATACCTACTTATTGCTGTTGAAATAGACAGCAAGATGATCTGGAATACCAGCACAAAGACTGGATTGTTCATTTGATAAAACAACCCGGAAACAGTCATGACCATAACGATCAAAGAAAACAGGATTAAGAATCCCCCCAGGAACCAATCAAACAACTTTCGATATCGAATATATCGATTAATTTGCAGAGAAATTAATAGAAATATGATGAATGAAACAATCAACAAAAGCATAGAAATGCCTGAATTTTCATATTATTGTGAAGAATAAGTGTCCCTTTGAATAGGTTGTTACTCACATTTTATCATAAGTACTTCTAAGGTTTTTTATAACAATCAAGACCAGAAAAATCCTCTTGACTTAGCAGGTAGAATCATTATAATTTTAACTGGTATGACCTCTTACCAATTTTCAAATCATTAATCATTTTATCTATTCAGCGAGGTTTTCATGGAAAATCCAGGATGGCGTAGGTTGATGTGGGCTGATCTTACACAGCCCTGGGATGTAATTGTGATTGGGGGTGGAATCGTCGGTGCAGGGGTATTCCGGGAAGCTGCCGGGATCGGGTTAAAAACCTTGCTGGTGGAAGGTCACGATTTCGCTTCCGGAACATCCAGCCGTTCTTCGAAAATGGTACACGGTGGTTTGCGCTATCTGAAGAATGCTCAAATTAAATTAACCCTGGATTCCTCACGAGAACGCCAGCAATTGGTTCATGAAGGAAAAGGACTGATTGACCCGCTGCATTTCAATATTGTGAATTATCAGGGAGATCATACACCTGGATGGATGTTTGGTTTGGGATTGATCGTTTATGACATTATGGTGCTGCGTTGGAAACATTCCAAATTTTCCAAACAAAGGCTGAAAGAGATTTGTCCACAACTCAATGAAAAACAACTGATAGGTGGATATGGTTTCTATGATGCCCAGACGGATGATGCCCGTCTGGTTTATCGGGTCATTCAGGAGGGTCAGGCAGCCGGTGGCAGCGCCATCAATTACACCAAGGTGGTAGATCTTTTACGGTCTAACAATGGTACTGTATGTGGTGTACAGGTCAGGGATGAATTAACTGGTGCGGAAAAAGAAATCAAAGCCGGGCTGGTGATCAACGCCAGCGGTGCCTGGGCGGATGAATTAAGGGGCAAGATTGGCAAATCGCCTCGTTTAAGGTTGCTGCGCGGGAGCCATTTGATCTTTACTCACGATCGGATTCCTCTGGATGATGCAGTCAGTTTTCTGCACCCAGATGATCAACGCCCCGTATTTGCTTTTTCCTGGGAAGGTTCCACGCTGGTTGGTACCACTGATGTCGATCACGACTATCCAATGGTCACTGATCCATGGATTTCACCCAACGAGGTGGATTATTTGATGACGGCAGTAAACCACATTTTCGATTGTTTGCATTTGACGACCGAAGATATCGTTTCAACCTTCGCTGGAATCCGCTCCGTTTTGGATACAGGTAAAGCTGACCCATCCAAAGAAGCCAGAGATGAAATTCTGTGGGACGAGGATGGTCTTATCACCATCACTGGCGGAAAATTAACAATGTTTCGTCACATGGCACAACGAACCCTGAAATTTGCCCGTAAATATTTACCAGAGAAAATCAAATTTGATCCTACAGGACGTGCCCTGGATCGAATTGATGAGCAAAAATTAAAAGCCGTTTTCGATCATCAGATGTTATCAACACAACAGAAGATTCGCCTGATGGGAAGATACAGCTACAATACGCCAGATTTGATACTCTCCGCAAGTGCAGAATATCTCGAGAGTATTCAAGCCACACCAACCCTCTGGGCTGAACTGAAGTGGGCAGCACGTCATGAGCAGGTCGTCCATTTGGACGATTTACTGTTACGGCGCACTCGCATTGGCAGTTTATTACCTTTGGGATGCATGCCCATGATGGAGCAAATCCGCGAAATCTGTCAACCAGAACTAGCCTGGGATGATTCGCGATGGCAAGCTGAAGTATTGGCTTATCAGCAGTTATACAATCAATCTTATTCACTTCCCTTATCCATCCCAACCTCAGCTTGATTGAATAATGCTAATTAACAAGAATTTTAAACCCTTTTACCACACCTGAAAATTCAATCTGTATTTCTTTTGACAATTCTGCATCCAATTCTATAATTTTTATATGTCCCATGTGACTGAAAACCATTCCATCACTGTTCTGGATGTAAGTAAATTCAGCTATGCTGAACGTGTTTGTGCTGCCACATTGCAGGGATTGGTTAACCGCATTTCACCTTCCATCTACCTGGATTATGGGATTTACGATGACCCCACTGCCCGGCGCACCAATGAAAATTTCCTTGATGATGAAATCTGGTATGCCAAATACCGCGACCTGCTTGGCAACCAGGACCAGCGCAATCTGGATTATTATCAAAAAAAATATAATTTAATCATCTCTTCCATATCCGATCTCAATGAGCTAATTTCCCAGAACATTGATTCAATCGTTGGTCTGATCATATGGGACGAAAATTTTCCTGATACCGTCAACATTGCATTAATGATGGCTGCGCAGGAGAATCTGTTACCGGTGACCATTTCACTCATCGACCAGCTTTTCAGCATCCAACTCGAGATTAAACACGACCTGCGCAAACGCTGGCCTGACCGAATCAGTCTTTATCGTTGGGCTCATGAAAATCTTTTTGCTGTGTGTAAGCCTGGTTACCTGGCTTGCATCGAGCCCGGTTGGGGTCGTGCGGAGTTTTTGGATTACGTCGTTCAACATAAAATCTTCGTGTATAGTTTATCTTCCACTATCGGCAAACTGGGCAATCAACTGCTTCTTTTACTTGCCTTTGGTCCCCCTCGCCTGCGTGAGTTTCTTTATGCCCTTTCGCTCGATAGATTGGTACGAAAATTTTCCCTTTTCTGGATGGGGCTACGGTCTCAGGAAGTCAAACTTTCCAATCGTATACAACATTCCGTGAAAGCTTTACCCTATCCAACCATTTTTGGATGGCATACCTGTCGGGATGATGAATTGGCGTTTATGCTGCAGCTTTCCTCGAACGGATTGCGACTTGTACCTGCTCATCTTGCTGGAAACTTCTCATTCCACTTCAAATTGCCATCATCTGGGATACAACAAAAGCAACCATCCAGGCAGTTAATCCTCGATCCGAAAGGTATTTACCTCACCTTCACCCTATCGGACGGGGATCAATTGATGATGATGCACACAGGCGAGCTGGGAAACTGGTACAGTTCACAACGTGGCAGCGTTCCATTCAATTGGGAAACCCAACCGCTACTGATTGAGATCGCTCCAGCTTTGTTAGAAAAATACATTTCCACCGCCACAGAGAATGACTGCCTAATTGCTGGACCATCCGGAGCTGGTTATATCGTTCCACCGCTCGCTCCGAACCTAACAGCTTATATGAAAGAAACCATTCGGGTCTGTGAACAGTCTGGCATTCATGTTGTCACCACGTATGTAGCAGACCCACCAGTCAGGGTGTTACGGAACCTCGCAAACCATCGCGGTAGAATCATTGGATTTCTGGCTGGTTACGCCGTGGTCACCCGAGCGCCTTCTCAACTCGTTCAAGGCATTCCCATCATCGCCAATCAATTTCCAAAGGTTGACCAGATTTGGCTGAGCGCAGAAGATTTACTGGCTAAAATCCGTGAAGAGATTCTGAACCAACAGACTTTTCCGGTGTTTATTGGTGTACATCTCTTCGCCTACCGCACCAGTTATGACGATATCGTCAAATTCGCCCAAGAAATTCAAAAAGAGCACATCCACATAGTCCGGGGGGATGATTTTCTGGAACTAGCCCAGCAGCACATGCAAGAATCAAACAAATAAAGGAGCAAATCATGAGCGAAAAATTACCAATGAAGACAAAGGTCCTCTACGGCATTGCAGATCTCGGGATCGCACTGCTCACATCTTCCATTCAATTTTTTCTCCTCTTCTATTACACAGACATTGCTGGAATTAACCCTGGTTTGGCGGGGACAGCCCTGCTGGTAGGTAAATTTACCTGGGATGCAATCAATGATCCAGTATTTGGTTACCTTTCCGACCGAACCCGAAGTCGATGGGGCCGACGCAAACCATATATGCTTCTTGGAGCAATACCCTTTGGATTATCCATCTGGTTGCTGTTTTCACTCCCACCAGGATTAGTAGGCGTGAAAGCCTTCCTGGCTGTGTTGGGATCGTTCTTACTGGCAGATACTACACAGACACTGGTAAGTGTGCCCTATTATGCTCTCTCTGCTGAACTCACCTATGATTATGACGAGCGCACTTCCCTCATTTCGATTCGCATGATTTTCACCGTGTTAGGCTATATCCTGGGTGCCGCCGCCACAACTGCGGTTGCTGGCTTGTTTATGGGTATGGGATGGTCGAAGACCGCAGCGTACAGCGGTATGGGGGCAATCTTTGGGGTTGTCGCTATTATTACCATGCTGGTCACCGTTCTTGGTGTAAAAGAAACTCCTCGTCCCGACCTGATGCCAGCAAAAATGGCATTGAAACAACAACTCAAGCATGTGTTTAAAAATAAACCATTTATTCAGTTTATGATCATGAGCACCATCATCAGCATCAGCTTTACCTTGCTCACCGCCCTGTTGCCCTATTTTCTTACCTACCAGCTGCTAATGGCTGACCAAATCTCGTTTGTCATGCTTGTTTTGCTTGGAACCGTCGCAATTTTCCTCATTCCCTGGCGGCTGGTGTCCAAAAAAATGAATAAAGGCCCAGCCTATGCACTCGGCCTCTTCATCGCATCCATCGCAATAGTTGCCGCTTTTTTCCTCCCGCAAGGACCAACGCCATGGATCTATGGTATTGCCTTTGTCGCCGGGGTTGGTTTTTCAGCCCAATATGTCTTCCCCTGGAGCATGATTCCAGACGTTATTGAAGTTGATGCCGCCCAATCTGGTGAACGCCACGAAGGAATCTACTTTGGGGTTAACGCTTTTCTGGGAAAAATGACAGGGGCTATTGGAATTGCCGTTGCCGGTTGGGCGTTGGATCTTTATGGGTATGTACCTGATGCTATTCAGACCACCCGGGCTCTTTTTGGTATACGTTTCTTTTATGCCATTGTGCCGGTGATTGCTTTTATGATCGCTTTACCATTACTTATCTGGTATCCAATTACGCGCGAGAAACATGCTGAATTGGTTCAGAATTCACTTTCTCAATAGATAGGATTCTCTTTTCCATTTATCGGGCAGCACTAATCACCAAAAACCACAGGATGGTGAAAATGACGACCATCCATTCCAGAAATGGCATCCACCAGAAACGTGGCCGATTGGTTATCGAAGTTGTGTCCAACGCATTGGATGGTTCTTTCTTTGTTGTCCTTCCCATATACACGAGAAAGGACGCATAAGCCATGAAAGCGATGACACCGATGATGAGCGAATACAGTGGAATAAGGCGTTCGCTTGAGGACTGGACCAGGATGGCGATGATAAATAACAGAACTGTTGCCAATCCGGCGCGGAAATAGGTCATCGCTGCCTTGATATGTGGTTTGATATTGTTCATCGGGAATACACCCACAAACATGCAGGCAAGGGCAGCGATCATCCCAAAACCTGTTCCAATCGTACCCCAGATACTATTCATACTGATACCCACCCCTGGCATCATCAAAAACAGAAGAAAACTTCCGATGATGAGTCCCCCATTGAAAAGCCAGGCAAGCCGAGATACCCCCATTTCTCCCAATTCGGAGACAAAATGAGTTGCGATCGAAAAGCGTTCACCATTTTTTCCCCGGTATGCAAGTGCTGCTATCAGACTGCTGACCAGAATCACCAGACTCCCTGCCCATGCCAGGTAAGAATAGTATTCTAAAAACCAATGTGTCATTTTTGAAATTCCCATCTTCGAGAACGATTTCAAAGTTATTGTACGTCTTGTTGTGAATATTGTATACAAACTTGAAATAGAATGATGTTATTTCGATACTATTTCGTTTATGATAAAGATTATCAATTGTTTGTAGAGGTGAACATGTACGAGAAATTTTCGGATGATTATGATCGTTTTGTAAATTGGGAAGATCGGTTGGCATTCGAAATGCCATTTATTGAAAAACATATCCACTTTTTACAGAATATCCTTCATCGACGGCTGGATATTCTGGATACTGCCTGTGGTACCGGTATGCATGCCATCGCCCTGGCCAAAGTAGGTCACCGGGTTAGTGCAGCAGACCTCTTTCCAGAAATGATTGAGAAAAGCCAGCAGAATGCACGCAATGCTGGTGTACAGGTTCACTTTGAAAGCGCAGGATTGGGAGAAATGGCAAAGACTTTTGGGGACAATCAATTTGACCTTTTGCTTTGCCTGGGTAACTCTCTGCCACATCTGACAGAAGAGCATGCACTTAAAGCATCTTTGGAGGATTTTTCATCAGTGCTCCGCTCAGGTGGGATGGTTTTCATTCAGAATCGCAACTTTGATTCTGTCATGCAACGACAGGAACGCTGGATGGAACCGCAAACTCACCTATCCGAAGAGAGTGAATGGATCTTCCAGCGATTCTATGATTTTCTCCCCAATGGTCTGATCCGCTTTAATATTGCCACTCTACAACGTACCAACGACTCCGATTGGCAATCGGTTGTCAACAGCACCTTACTGCGTCCACAATTGAGTACTGAGCTTGAATATCAATTGTTACAGGCTGGGTTTCGGGAGATACACACTTATGGGAGCATGCAAGGCGAGTCATTCTCGCCCGATTCGAGTGGCAACCTGATCATCACCGCCACCAAGCCTTAAGTTTCAGTCTAATTTCAATCCATCTGAAGGAAGTGGATTTTCTGAAGCAAATCTGTTATGAATTCAGAGGAATCAAACCTTGACTTCAAACATGGAATCATTATAATTTTAACTGGTATGACCTCTTACCAATTTTCATTTTTTCCATGAATCAAAATTATCAGAAACCCCTGATAACCGCTTTTACTGAATTCATACTACCTTTTGCGCCATTAAGAATCGAGGTTGACATGACCAAATCCAAAAAATTTCAACCACCCTGGCTGGAGCAGACAGCCTCCCCACGTTCTTATCGCAGTTTGTATAAATGGGGTGAGCCAGATGGTTTCAAGCATCCCAATCAGGGCATGTACCAGATGCTCAAAGACATCTTTCAATTGGATGATTCGGATTTTCAAGCCACCATTAACGTTGGGTTGGAAGACTTCAGCGAACAAATTCCTTTCCAAATGGAAGATCGCCTGATTAATGATCTGAAAGCAATCGTAGGAGAGGAGAATCTCTCCACGGATACCTATCAACGCACGCGTACTTCCTATGGAGCTGGGATGATTGATGCATTGCGGGTACGCCAAAGGATCTTCGAGAATCTGGCGGATGTGGTGGTTTCTCCCCGCAATAATCAAGAGATCACTGCGTTGCTTAAGTTTTGTCAGGTGGAACAATTGCCGGTATATATTTATGGGGCTGGTTCCACTGTCACACGCGGAGTGGAAGCGGTCCAGGGTGGTGTCTGCATTGACATGAGTAAGCACATGATCAAGGTGCTTGATTTCAACGAGGTCAACCAGACGATCACTGTTCAGGCTGGCATGTATGGACCCGTCTTGGAAGAACTTCTCAATAATGCCCCCAAAACCCTGAACGCACATCGTCGTTATACCTGTGGGCATTTTCCTCAATCTTTTTTGCACTCCAGTGTTGGTGGCTGGGTGGTAACCCGTGGAGCCGGGCAGAATTCAACTTATTATGGAAAAATTGAAGATCTTGTGCTTTCACAAAAATATAGTACTCCTATCGGTGAGCTTCAAACACCTGGGTATCCTCGCAGCGCTACCGGCCCTGACTTTAATCAAATTATGATCGGTTCAGAAGGCTGTTTTGGTGTCCTGACCGAAGTAACCCTGAAGGTATATCGTCATCAACCTGAAAATAAACAACGTTATAGCTTTTTGTTTAAAAATTGGGAGGATGCACAACTTGCTGTAAGAGAAATTATGCAGGCAGAAAGTGGTCATCCTTCTGTCTTTCGCCTGTCTGATCCGGAAGAAACTGATGTTGCCATGAGAATGTATCATATCCATGGTTCTCCAGCGGATGGGGTATTAAAGACTTTGGGATATCAACCCATGCAGCGCTGTCTTTTATTAGGATCCTGTGATGGAGATAAAGCCTATGCCCGTTTGGTCAAACAAACTATCAGCAAAATAGCCCGAAAATATCAAGCATTTGCACTAACCCCCTTTGGTGTCACACAGCGTTGGGAGAAAAGCCGCTTTACCGATCCTTACATGCGCGAAGATCTGATGGATTTTGGAATATTAATTGATACTCTGGAGTGCGCGGTCACCTGGGATCAGTTGCCTACAGTACATGAACATGTTCGCAGGTTTGTAAAGAATCGTCCGAAAACCATCTGTATGACCCACCTTTCGCATGCCTACCCACAGGGAACCAATCTTTACTTCATCTTCATAGCCCGTATCACGGACATCAATGAGTACCTGACGCTGCAATATGGGGTTTTGCAGGCAATCCAGGAATCGGGAGCAGCGATGAGTCACCATCATGGTGTTGGAAAACAAACAGCTCCCTGGCTGGAAAGTCAGATTGGTTCAGCAAATACGGATGTCATCCGGGTATTAAAAAATCACTTTGATCCGCAGAACATCATGAACCCCGGAGGCACTTTGGGGTTGGATATGAGTGATGAACAGCGTGAAAAAAAATGGGGATTTAGATCATCCTAATTAATAATCTGATGCACCTGGTTGCCATCCAGTTTGTTCAGCCCAGTCTTCTGCAGCCAAATAAATCAAATCCACGGCTGGGTCTTTTACATCCGGGTACATGGCAGGAACCGCAAGATGTTCTGCCAACAATCTCTTCAAACGGGCATACGCTTCAGCAGTTTTTGGATGCGAACGAAGAAAATCACGAAATAGAAGAGGATAGCGTTGATTGGCACAACCGGGGACACGCACATGGGTATGCGTGTGTCGTTGATTAGTTGGAGCACGAAAATATAACTTTTCCCATTGATGAGGGTCCTCATCTTGCCCTGGTGGCACATGATCGCGATACTCGCCACCCGGCAGACTATAGCCCAGCTTTTCCATTGCTTGTATCACTTCCTGATTAAGTGCCGGGACAGTAATCTGGATATCAATAATATCTTTGGCTGGTAATCCCAGTACTGAGGTTGATCCGATATGGTCAATCCGCAATGCAAGATCACCCAAACCTGATCGCAAAACCCTGGCGATTTCGACGAAATCCTCTGGCCAGCTGGTTTTATAATCCACAATTAGATATTCTTTGTTTTCAATTCCCATTTTTTATTCCTGATCGAGGCTGAATATCTCTGACCTGATCATTTTTTCCAAATGCCAGAGGGAACCATTCGTATTTGCCAGCAAGGTGATCTGTAGATTACTATCCGGATAAAAGCTTGAAGAAAATTCAACACCCGGGTCATCACCTACAATCGATAAACATCGTTGCCCTGTGAGTTCGTCAACCCAAACACCATAGCCATAATGATTGGGACTCTCCGGGTTTTCCATCGTCTGGAGTGAGGTCATTTTGGATAAAATTTCGTTACCGAAATATGTTTTATTCCACAATGCCCGCCAGAAACGACCAATATCTGCTGCAGTGGTGAAGGTACCTCCATCTCCATGCCCAATGATGGGAACAGAGAAAACATTTGACCTCCAGGAGCCATCTTCTTCCACAATATACCCACTGGCACAATTTTCTGGCAACCTATCGTTGGAGAAATATCCGGATGATCGCATCCATGCTGGTCCAAAGATTCTTTCCTGAATATAATCCTGAAAGCGTTTTCCACTTACTTTTTCAATCACTGAACCCAATAACACAAAACCCATGTTGTTATAGGAAAAGTGTCCCCCCGGATTAAATTTCATACTTTTGTCCTGAATGAATGGGAGAAAATCATTGGCTGTGCGCATCAAGTAGACTGGTTTTTCTCGCCAGCATTTTTCATAATCTGTTTCAGTCTCCTCGTCAAAGTAGTCAGGAATACCGCTGGTGTGGGTTATTAACTGTTCAATGGTTATAGTCGAATCCAGTTTAGGGGGTAAATCTACCAAAATGTCACTTATGGGTTGATCGAAAGACAATTGTCCACCAGAAACTAATTGACAGATGGCTGTTGCTGTGAATATCTTCCCACCGGAGGCAATCCCAAAGCGGGTATTGAGCCGATTCGGAAGGTTGTCACTACGGTTGGCCAACCCAAACGCATGCGAGAATATCGGAGAATCCTGGAAGGCAATATGGATCACTCCACTGAATGGTCGCTTCCTCAGCTGGTCTTCAATTGCTGCAGCAAGGGTATCAAACTTCAACTTGGTCACAAATCCCCTTTATGGAAGGCTTGCATGTTATCCAATGTTTATATATTAAACCGAATGTTCAACACATCGCCATCTTTGACGATGTATTCTTTCCCCTCGAGACGCAATTTTCCTTTGGCTTTCACTTCATTCATGCCACCAAACGAAATCAGATCATCATAGGATACAACCTCAGCGCGAATAAACCCCTTCTGCAGATCGCTGTGAATGACGCCTGCTGCTTCTGGTGCCAGAGCTCCGGTTCGCACCGTCCAGGCTCGACATTCATCAGGACCAACCGTGAAAAATGAGTGCTGTCCCAGAAGGTCATAGGAATATTTGATCATCCTGTTCAGACTCAGCTCCGTGATCCCATATTCTTCCATGAACATCTGGGCGTCTTCGACTGGCAATCTTGCCATATCCATTTCCAGTCTTCCCTGTAAATTTACAACCAGACTATGTTGGTGAGGATAATCGATCGGTGGTGGTGTTTGACCTTCTGCGAGGTTTAATACCACCATTACAGGCTTAAGACTTAAAAATCCAAACCCAGAGAGGCTGTTGATTTCATCCACACTCATTTCCATATCTCTCAAGGGTATTTCTTCATTTAATGCGATCTGCATTCGTTCAAACAAATGAATATCACGATCAACGCTGGCTTTGTCTCTACCAGCACCTTTTCTGCGTTCATCTGCCAGGCGTTCCAACTTGCGTTCGATAAAAACGAGATCGTTGAGAATAAATTCGCTATCCATTATATGCAAGTCACGGACAGGATCTACGGATCCCTCCTGATGGGGCACATTGTCGTCTTCAAAACATCGCAATACATGAATAAACCCATCCATTTGGGTGAGTTGATTGAGAAGACTACCAGAAATACCACTTTTCCCGGCACTACCATCCAGTCCGGCGATATCGGAATAGGTAACTTTGGCATAGATCGTTTTCTTGGGATTGAACATGGCAGAAAGGCGATCCACACGAGGATCAGGTACATCCACAACAGCTGTGTTTACTTGAACCCGACCGGCTGAGATCCCAGTCGGCACATCACCACTTGTGACTGCATTAAAAATTGTAGTTTTTCCAGATTGGGGTAACCCGATAATTCCTAAGCGCATATGAATGAATTCCTTGACCCTTCCGTGATTTTTAGATATACTCTGCACTATTCAAAAGCCGGAGTGGCGGAACAGGCAGACGCGCACGACTCAAAATCGTGTACCTTCGGGTATGTGGGTTCGATTCCCACCTTCGGCACACAGCGATTATAACATAGGGCAAACGCCTGAATAAGTTGGCAATTTGAGCCAACTTTTTTTAATCCTATTCCTTTTTCACCATCTCCATAAATCGAGGTGGGGCTGTTTTAAACAATAAATTTCGTTCGGATGTCCTGATTCAATGCCTGAAAAACAGCTTCCAATTGCTCGCGATCTTTCGCAATAAAGGGAACAGTTACTCCCAGGTATTTATTCCCATTGCTAAATCTTGTCGTGATCGCCTCGACGTCAATCTCACCCACAATAAAAACGATCGTATCAATAACAAATTGAAGATAATCATCCTGATCTTCTCCAACGGCTTTAATCGAGATCGGGCATGGAAATTTATACACATTGATCGGTTCAGTCATCATTTTTCCTTCATAAATCTGAGCATGAGTCTATCATACCTTTAGCAGAATCTAAATTAGTTTATCTGGTTTCAAGATAACCTGAATGGTGATAATACTGGAATTTTTTATAGTCTCATTGTATACTTTTTAAATTCAGAATGAATTAAATCCTTTTCCGAAAGCTTTTTCAGAAATGATCACTCAAATTTTATTTAGAGGGTAGCACATGAAAGCATCAGTCTCGCAACAAGAATTGGCACATGGCTTAAGCACTGTTTCCAGAGCAGTTTCCCCGCGCAGCACCTTGCCAGTACTGGCTAATGTATTGATCGCAACAGATGAGGGACGAATCCGTCTTTCAGCCACCAATCTTGAATTGGGAATCTCTTGCTGGATTAAAGCCAATATTGAAGAAGAAGGATCCATCACGATACCATCCCGCACCATTTCAGATCTGGTAGGAACCCTGCCAAATGATCGTGTTGAAATGTTATTAAACGATCGCACCCAAACTTTGAATATCCGTTGCGGAACAAACAGTACCGACATTAAAGGAATTGATGCACAGGAATACCCACCCATGCCCTTACCAGAAAAAACGGGTGGCGTCGCTTTAAACGTTGCTGAAATTAAAGAGATGATCCAACAAGTGGCATTTGCTGCTTCGTCTGATGAAGCCCGCCCTGTGTTACAAGGTGTTCTGACCCAAATCGAAGGAAACACCATGACCATGGCTGCAACGGATGGTTTTCGTATCTCTGTACGATCCATAACGGTAAACAATCCAACGGATAAAACCATCTCCGTTATTATTCCAGCACGTGCAATGAATGAGTTAGCAAGAATAGCTTCCAATGGGGATGAGACGGTTAGTATGAGCGTTCCTGCCGGTAGAGGTCAGGTGGTCTTTAATCTGACAGATGCAGAACTTGTCTCACAATTAATCGAAGGGAATTTCCCGGATTATAAAGTCATCATTCCCCGCAACTACAAAACCCACACGGTACTTTCAACGCCGAATTTCCAAAAAGCCTGTCGCCAGGCAGAAATCATTGCCAGGGATGGTAATAATATTGTCCGACTACATATTCAACCAAAGATGGAAGGACCTGGCATCGTTGAAATTTCTGCTCAATCAGAAGAAACAGGAAACTCAGAAGTACAAATTGATGCCAATATTGATGGAGATGGTTTATTAATTGCCTTCAATGTGCGTTATTTACGTGAAGTCCTGGATATCGTAAAAACCCCCAGTGTCGCGCTGGAAACCAATGCCAATAACACACCTGCCACGATTAAGCCGATTGGAGAAGACGAATTTACGCATGTAATCATGCCAATGCATTTGGGGTAAAGAAAATCAGAAACTTTACCAGGGTTTTTGTTAAGTTTTGTTTATCAATCTTGATATAGACAAGGTCAGTGTTGAGGAGAATGTTTTATGGCATCTAATACCAACTCAACTGACCGGTTATTGACCATTTATCTGGCATTAGGGCAATATCCAATTCTCAGCAGCCGAATTCGAGCACGAATGCGGCGATTAATGTTTGAACGCGGCATCATCCAGCCACAGGCTTTTGAAGCAAGAGTCCGGGAAATGGCGATCCGTTCCCAGGACCGTGAGGGTATTCGTGATCCTTATACCGAAGAGGACACTGAGGTCTGGGATATGCGCATTCAAAGGGTACGCGACCAGTTAACCGACCTGCTTTTTAGCCATCAGGTATCATTTCAAGAATTCGAAAAGATTACCAATGAGGTATTATCCGAGCGTGGCATTGCTCAACAGGATCATTTACTATCAGTCAACCCAGAATTAGCACCTCAGGAAATCGTGTTTGAACAGGCCATGATGTTCGAAAAGCTCAGTCCAGAGGACCGCGTCAAGTATGAAGCCAGAATGCAGGAAGCGAAAGTGGTTTTAATTCGCAACCTGATCAGCGACCAACTGCAATATATCAATATCGCCAAAGAGTGGTTTACGCTGGGTGATCTATTGGAGATTCGCAAGCGTAAAATTGGAGCAGGAAAAATTGGAGGAAAAGCAGCTGGAATGTTGCTGGCTCACCGAGTACTGGCTGACACGGAAGAGTTTGAACTCAGTGCCTGTATGACACCACCAAAATCGTATTTTATCGGTTCCAATGAAATCTATACCTTCATGACCATCAATAACCTCACACATTGGAATGATCAGAAGTACAAAAGTGAAGAGGAAATGCGGGCAGAATATCCTGCAATTGTGCGTGATTTTCAGGCTGGTGAGTTTCCTCCCGATATCCTGGAACGATTGAATACAATCCTGGAAAAAGAAGAAAAACAGCCCATGATTGTACGTTCTTCCAGTCAATTGGAAGATAATTTTGGTACATCTTTTGCCGGTAAATATGATAGTGTATTTCTGCCAAATCAAGGAACCTTGGACCAAAATCTCAAAGATTTAACCCGTGCGGTCGCTACCATCTATGCTTCTACACTCAATCCAAATGCGCTCTTATATCGGCGGGCAAGAGGGTTGCAGGATTATGATGAGCGAATGGCTGTCCTCATCCAGGAAGTACAGGGACAATACTTTGAAAAGTATTATTTTCCACACGGTGCTGGAGTAGCTTTCAGCCGTAATACGTACCGATGGGCACCTCAAATCCGTGCAGAGGATGGTTTTGTGAGGCTGGTATGGGGATTAGGAACCAGGGCTGTCGATCGGGTTGGGAATGATTACCCCCGTGTGATTGCGCTCTCTCATCCATTATTGCGTCCCTCCTCTATTCCCAAATTGATTCGTCGATATTCACAACAATTTGTGGATGTGATTGATCTGGAAGAAAATGCCTTCAAGACCTTGCCCATTCATGAAGTACTCAATTCTACTTATAAACCTTTAAGATATATCGCCCAGATGTCTCAGGGAGGAGATTTTCAACCGATTCGTAGTCGTGTGATTGATGGAGATACGAAAAGTCTGGTGGTTACATATGATGAATTTCTCAGACGTACCGATTTTGCTGAGACAATGCGTGAGATGTTAACTGCCTTGGAAAGAGCATACAAATTACCGGTTGATGTTGAGTTTACCATCAGCATTGATGAACCCAAATTAGGAAAACCGGAAATCTGTATCAGCGTGGTTCAATGTAGACCTCAGGCACAATTAATGTCCTCCGCAGAGGTAAAAATTCCTAAGAAGATCCCTGAAAATGATATCATTTTTGATACTCACTTTGTTGTTCCCCATGGAGAAATTCAACGGATCACACATGTGATCTATGTGCCACATGAACCTTATTTTTCATTACCTACTAATAACGACCGATTTAATCTTGCAAGAGCGATTGGAAGACTAAACAAAGCCCTTGAAGGAGAAGTTTTCTTCTGTGTGGGACCGGGAAGGTGGGGAAGTTCAAATGCTGATCTTGGGGTTCCAATCGACTATGGAGATATTTATAATGCCCGTGCTCTGGTGGAATTGGCTGGCGAACATTTCGGACTTCCCCCTGAACCGTCATTAGGAACACACTTTTTTCAGGATTTGATGGAATCTCAAATCTACCCACTGGCAATTCCATTGGATGAAGGTCAGAATTTGCTCAATGAAGAATTCTTTGAACAATCTCCCAATCATGTGTCTGATTATATCGACCTGGATCCTCATTTAAAAGATTCATTACGATTAATCAAGGTGAGTGATTTTAAGCCAAATCACCAAATTCGGATTCTTATGAATGATGATGATAGTCGTGCTCTTGGCTACCTGGTGCCGGAAAACTTTGGCAATGAATAAAATTCTACATTAAGCAAATATACAAATTACTCATCTATTCCAAACGCATCTGAGTCTTCGTCTACTTCAGTTTGTACCTGATCAGGATCAATTTCTTCTTCGAGGGTATGAGTGGTGAACCTATAATGACCTTTAAGATCATCCCTAACCGTGCCCTCCCACAATGGAATTCCACCAAAGTAAGCTGCACGTCCCAGCATGTGAGTAGCGACCGGAGCGGTGGTGATTAGAAAAACAATCAAAGCGATTGCACGTGTATAAATTGAAAACTCATTAAAGTAGATTGCCGCAGCTAGAACCATCAATCCTGTTCCGAGAGTGCCTGCTTTTGCGGTTGCTGACATTCTGAGGAAAAGGTCCGGCATGCGGATGAGACCAACTCCGGCAACCAGTACCAAAAAGGCACCGATTAACATCATGATCATGACAACAATTTCACGCAAGATCAGACCCTCCTTTCGAGATAATAAGCAAAAGCAACTGTTCCCAAAAAAGTGATCATCGCCAGAATAATGGCAACATCCATAAAACTGGTCTGATTGAAAAGTACGGCGTAAGCAACAAAAAATCCAATTGCCATAATGGAGATGAGGTCTAATGCAATAATCCGATCCGGGAGATTCGGTCCGCGCGCCAAGCGGAAGAAGCAGGCTACGAATCCGACTGCCAGGAAAACAAAAATGACATACCAGAGAATTTCAATGATCATTCAACAATCTCCATTACCCGACGTTCAAAATTGTTTTTAATCTTATAGATAAAATCCTCAGGGTCATCAAGATCAAATACATGCACATACAGTGTTTTTCTGCTGGATGAGATATCCAGACTAAGCGTTCCCGGTGTTAGCGTAATCATATTCGCCAGCATCACAATCCCGATTTCACTCTTGAGGTCGAGGGGAACGGCAATAACAGCTGGTCTTAGCCTCGGATTCGGGGACAAAATCGTGATGGTAAGCCGAACATTGGAAACAAAAATCTCCCAGAGGAAAAACAACACAAATTCAATGACAAGTGGTACTTCCTTA
>Ga0351917_1182_pt1 | contig 20305 bp, 32 predicted proteins | sample TotcelHT113001N4_FD_206834 | JGI IMG/M metagenome (GOLD analysis project Ga0351917, IMG submission 206834) | Enriched cells from coal bed in the Powder River Basin, Montana, United States - Total cells T11 rep1 HSBNCT.T11.300.1.N4 ...
TCGGGTTGGCGCTTGACCTGGTCTACGGGCAGGACTGGCAACTGGAGACTGAGCCGTGGAAGCGGACAAAGCATATCTACGCGGGGGAAACATTGCCCGGTTTGTTGAGTCGGTTGGAGCATGGATCCACGACGGCGGGAGCATCACGGCGATCGCATGGGCGCTCAGCGTCAAGCCATTCTGGATCCGCGAGATCCTGGTGAGCGCCGGACTCTCCGGCTGTGACGATCGCCCTACTCCGAACACGTCGGCCCAGGACGTGCTCAATATCATCATGCTGTACTACATCGCGGCGCTCTTGCGCCGTGACCGGGGGGTGCAGTGTGCCTGAGACAACGTTCATCGAATGGATGGAGCACGAGCTCCCCGATCTATGGCGTGTGCCGGATCTGTGGATCGAGATGTACGACAAGTTCAACGTGACGATCCTGAGCCGGCATCTGACGAGGACTAGCTGGGATCATGTCTGGCACGAGATCCACCACCACGCGAAGCCGGGGAACAGGATCACGATCGTGATCTCTCAGGATGGTGCGCGATGAGTAATTACATCATCTACGACTCACCACACCGCGCAAAGTCTGCCGGCTTCTATCGCAGCAACAACGTAGAGCGGCGCGACCTCTATGTCGTACTGCGTGACGCCGGCTTCTCGTCACTGGAGGCGCGGCGCTTCCGGGACTGGAGCGATCGGCGGTTGAAGGGCCTACTCTCAATCAACAAGTGGAGGCAGCAGCAATGACAACTGAGTTCAGAGTCTCGGTCGCTTACCTGGGGAATGTCCACAAGGTTCGTGACTACACAGTTCGTGCCGGCGATGCTCGTGTCGCGGCGTCGGCAGGACTGAAGCGGTTTGCCAAAGCTCCTTCTTATGCGAGCCGGCTGTATGACGATCTCGGGTTACGACCAGGACAATCGCTGACTGTGGTCGTCACCAGGTAGATCGCTATGCTGACCGCCAAGTCTGGCCGCTGCTTTCAACGGGTCGCCTCGGGCCTGGAGTTCGACGGAGATCTGCGCTTTCTCACGCTGACCTCCACCAGGGCATCTTCCCCGGAGATCCAGCGGCACTTCCGGGCGCTCATGGCGCGTCTGAAACGACGCGGCCTGGTCACGGGCTATATCCAGGTGCCCGAGTTCACAAAGAGCGGCCTCGCGCACAAGCACATACTGCTGCGGGGCCGCTACATCGACCAGCTGGTGCTCTCGCAGATGTGGCAAGAGATCCACGGATCGAAGATCGTGGACATTCGCCGGGTCCGCAACCTTCACGGCCGGCGGCAGATGGCAAACGAGATGGCGAAGTACATGGCGAAGGGCACCAGCGGCCGCTACTCCTGGGACTGGGGCTGGGTCTGGCCGGGATTCTGCCGGGACTGGCAGCGTCTGAAACGTGCCTGGCGTTACTGGAACGAGTGGACTGATATGCCCGAGGCGAGCTTCGGAGATCTGCTCGAGTGCTGGCGCGGGTTCCTTCGGTGCCACTCCCCGGACAATCTCCGGCGCTTCCTCGATCGTTACGATCCCGGTCCGATGCCGTCTGTTGGCATGCTGCCCTGGGCGCACTGGGGCTGGGCTGCGACTTGAACGTATACGAATTCTGAGGTAGCTTGAAGTCGCTATGACTCCGAGCTATCACCTCCGGGAATGTCCGTACTGTCACAAGCACTACGCGAACGTTCGCAATCACATTCACATGAAGCACCAGGTGGAGCCGGCTGTGTTGACACCGGCAGATCTCCTGGGCGAGTCGAAGCCGACGCCTCCGGAGCCTGAGTATTTCTGCACCAGCTGTCAGGCGATCGTGCGGCGCGGTCAGTCTGAGTGCTGGCAGTGTGGAGCGGAGCTGGAATGGTCAAGCCTGTAGAGCTCTCCCAGGAGGATCTGCTGAGGGCTGCGATGCCGGCCGAGCCGGCTGCCGGAGATTCTGACTCCGACGACGGAGACGCCGGCGACATGCTGACCACGATCCGTCAATTCAACCTGGAGGTACAACAGACGATGTCACAGTTCAAGGATCTTCTCTCTCTGGTGTCTGCAATCCGTGGTGGTGGTGTCGCTCCTGGCATGATGGGGGCCGGCTTTCGGACGTCCGGACCTGTTGCAGGCTCGCCTCCACCGGCGATGCCCACGGGACCGGCCGGCCCGGATCCTAAGCAGCAAGTCCTGGCGGGCCTCCAGCAGATCCAGGCTGAGGTCGGAGACGTGACGCTGGTGGAGCTGGTGACGATCCTGACGCGGCAGTATGGCGGTCTCCGACTGTCTGATATCATCGCTCGTATCAAGTAGCAGGGGGTGTGGCATGAGGGACTTCCTTCTCTTCCTCGCCTTGCTTCTCTCCGTGTTCACGTTGGCTGCTGGTGGTCTCCGTTCTGACTCGCCATCTGACGAGACGATCGCTGCATTGACGATGCAAGTCGATGAGCTGCGGTTTCAGAACGAACAACTGCATCGCCTGGTGACGTCGCTGTCGAATGAAATCGATGCTTGCGGCACTGCACTCGGAGACCATGATGCAGACCTGGGGACTCTCTTTACCTGGTCACAGGAGATTGTGGCGCTGCTAAGCCCGCCTGTGGACGAAGAGAGCGCGACTTATGACTGCGACGATGCCACTCTCGATGCCTTTCGGTTCTACACTGAGCGTGGCTATCCAGTCTGCATCATGGCCGGGAACCTTGCACTCGACGGCGAGTCCATGCGAGAGATCAACCATGTCTGGCTCCTGGTGCGCTTTGAGGGTGGCTGGCTCCCTGTTGACTGGGGCGGTCCAGCCCATGACCCACAGCACTTCGAGGGCTACCCGTTGGAGGAATTCGAGCTGAGAGAGGCGGTACGTGCAGACTGGGCTTCCTGACCTACGATCTAAGCGCTTCTGCATCTTCGGTCTCCAGGGCTCCGGGAAGTCGTATCTCGCTCGCCGGCTCCTGCAATCGGATCCGGCGCATTTCGTCTATGACGTAATGCACGAGCATGCCGGCTGCAACCGCTACCTGGCGACACACCGGCAGTACACGCCGGAGGCGGTCGCTGAGCTGGATCTCCTGGTGCGGCGCGTCGTGATCGGCTCTGGTAAGGTCCGGCTCTTTGTACTGGATGAGGCGAGCCGTTACTGCCCTAACCGCCGGCCGCTGCCCGACTCGATCGCGGAGCTCAATGACCTACAGCGGCACTACGATATCGCCCTGGGCTTCATTGCGAGGCGGCCGGTGCAGCTGAGCACTGACCTGGTGGAGCTCGCTCACTACCTCTTCATCTTCACGCTCCGGGGCAAGAACGATCTTCTGTATCTCGATTCCCTGGCATCCGGGCTGGCAGACGCCGTGGCCGGCCTGGAGAAGTACCACTTCGTCGTGGTGTATCCGCAGCGGCGTTTCAGCGTCTGCAAACCTATTTCATAGCTACTTATAGCGGAATTGACAGCCTGGCACGTTCCGTGGCTACTCTAATGCTGAGTAAGACTGCGGGCCTGCGGGCCGGCTGTACCAGTCTCAATGAGAGGTCCATTATGGCAACACCTGTAGGAGTTCCTACAACGAAGGGCATGGGCGGCGCGTTGAAAGACGCGGCATGGGGCGGTCTCGCCGGCGCGGTATTCGGCATCACAACCGGGATACTGGGCTCGGGTCTCCTGGGGCTTCTGGCCGGGGCGATTGTCGCCGGCTCAGCGCTCAAGGGTCCGAGGGGCACGGCGGTCGCAACTATGTGCGGTTTCCTGTTCGTGGCGGCGCTGTTCAGCGGCTCTAGCACTACTCAGGCCAGCGGATCTGCGGAGGTGATGTAGTGAGCATATTCGGAAGCATCCCCGGCATCGGCGGCATCGGCAACCTGGCCGGCATGCTCGGTGGTGGAGGGCAGGCGAAGAGCCCGACTGCCGGACGCAACGTGTTCAAGAAGGTGCTCTCTCACGGCGACTGGTGGGATGCGGCGCTTGAAACGACCGCAAACACCATCGCGTTGAAGGCCGGCGTCTATCAGACGATCGGTCGTTTCACGATCCCGGCGCAGCAGATGTACCGTTTCGGTTACGGTGCTGCGGCGTTTCCCGACAATCAGGGCTACATGCACTTTGCGGCCTACGACGACACTGCCACAAACAGCGTTGTCGAGGACGGATCTCTGCGCCTGGTGCAGAGAAACGCCCAGGGCACGGTGCAGCTGGTTGTCGCGGAGTATCGGACCGAGCAGCTGAGGGGCAGTGTCTCGAACCGTCAGCAGATGGTGGCGCTCCCCGAGCAGACGCAGTTCCCGGTGGTCGGAGAGGACAGCATCCTGGAGCTCCAGTTGAAACCGGACGCGGCCGATTCGATCGTCAAGACGGCGATCGGTACGGCGGCCGGCCTGGACATCTGGAACATTCCGGTCACGGTCTACCAGTAAGCGCTAGCCGTGGGGGCTAGCCGTGAGTGGTGCGCCCTGGGAGGGTGGGAGGTAAAGGCGCACCTGGAGTGTGATATGACGACATCGCATGTGAGGTCTCAGCGGATCCTCAAACACGGGAGCCCGTATTTCACTGTGTCATGCCCTGAGCTCGTCGCCGGCGCATTTGTGGTCTACGGGCTGGCAGATCTCAGCGCGGATGCTCCCAAGTATGAGCCGCTCGATTGGATCGAGGTCACCAATCTCGATAGCGCGGCGGCCGTCCGGCTGATCCTCGATCATGGTGACTCATTTCGGGTGCCGGCCGGCGCGATCCGGCAGATCGAGTCGCATCCGTACAGAGTAGTGCAGATCCGCAACGAAGGCGCAACGACGATCGCTGCCGGCCTGGTGAGCTTCCTGGCGCAGCGCGAGCCGATCAAGGTTGACTCCTACATTCGGAGGTTCAAGCTATGAAAGACGACGAGAAGGTGCTAGCCGTTGTCGGCGGCGGCACAGCTCTGTACCTTGCCTATAAGTGGCAGAAGACCGGCGAATTGCCGCAGTTCCAGCTCCCCGGTATGGGCGGAGGCTTCTCGCTGGATCTGTCGAATCTGCTGGGCGGTGGACTTGGTGGCGGCCTCGGTGATCTCTCCGGGCTGCTGAGCGGCCTCAGAGCTGACGATGCCGCGGTGCGTGACTTCCTGGGAGGCTGTCTGACCGGCGGTGCAGCGCAGCAGGGTGGAGATCCTCGCGACGGCACACTGCCGGCTGCCGGTGGTGGCGGCGGTGGCCAGGAGCCGACCGTCAGCGGAGGCCTTCTCTCAGATGCGACAGGATTTGTGAAGGCAGTTGGCGGCACGTCTCCGCTGTTTCAGGCCGGTCTGGGCATCCTGGGGGGCGGGCTCGGAATAGGTGCGGGGTATGCAATCGTTCGCACAGCTCCGGCGCTCGGACGTGCGGCTGTGTATGCAGTCGAAGGTGCTGCGAGTGTCGGCCGTTCCCTGGGGAATGTGCTCTCTGCAGCAACATCGAGGATCCTCTCTCATGGTGGCACTCGTGTAGTCACACAGTCCACTGTCGGCGGTTTCAGATCGACGATCGGGCCTCTCTCCTATCGTGGTATGTCTGCTCTGGGCAAGACCGGCGTCGGCATGGGGATCGGTTCGCTCCTGGTGCTCGCAAGCACCGGAGCGGCGATGGCTTCGACATTGGTGGGGCGGTTGCTGTTCGGTGAGCAGGCTCCGGAGAAGGTCGTCGGCTGGGGCATACTCTCCGCACTGTCGCCGTCTGAGTGGCTTTACGGCATGCTGGGCGGCAAGGTCTCCGCAGCTGAGGGTGAGGGCTGGACTCCGTCGCCTACTGGCGGCGATGTGACTCCCTGGGCGACTGTGAGCCCCGGGGGCTCTCTGTTCTTTGGCAGTACGGCCAGGGCGCAAGCAGCTCGGACCGGTGGCGCTACTGGTCAAGCGGTGCTCAGTGGTGGTGTTGCCCAGGGGCAGGCGGTGCTTGGTGGTGGCGCTGCTAGCGGTCAAGCGGTCCTCGGCGCTCGAGCTCGCGGTCAGGCTTCGCTCGGTGGAGCTCCGTCCGGTGGCAAGGCTCCCTCCACTCCGACCGGGATGGGCAGCTCTGAGGCTGAGAATTCGTACTGGAGCTACACGTAGGGCGTGACTCATGGGTACAGGGCTGTCGTTTCTGCGGCGTGTTGGCAACCTCGATGCTGGCGTTCCCGCTGCTGTCCCTGCTGAGGGCACAAATGATGCGTATCAGGGTTACACGCTGGTCGGTCCGGCGGGCGGCGTGGAGGTAGAGATTGATAGTCAGGTTGTGGTTGCGGCCTCTCTTGGCGTCATTGTCGCATGGTTCGGTGGTGGGGCTACTCATTCGGCTCAAGGTGGGTTCTTTCGCATCTATGTCGACGGTGTAAAGGAAGCTGAGGGCGCTGGTATTGTCTCTCTGACTGTCAACACCCCGAAGTATGGCTACGGTGGTGCATCCGTGTCTAAGCCGGTTGCTGTCGGGAGTCACACGGTATCGTTTCGCTGGAAAAGTGACGGCGGCTATCTTACGAACAGATACTACGGGTCGGTATTCGTGGGGTTGATATGAGCGGCACTCGTGCGGCGGTACTCATAGCCGGGATCGCCGGCGTCTGCATGGTCACTGTGGCGGCAGTTTGCATGGGGCATGACGGCAACCTGGTCACTGGTGCGATGTCTGCGATCACTGGGATCACGGCGGCGTCAGTCGCGTACTACAAAGGCAAAGAGAATCAGCGGCGCTCTGATGTGAGCGCCCAGGAGGTCAAGGATGGCCACACGAAAGCAGATAGCGGCAGCTAAGCGCAATCTCGTCAAGGCACGGGCAGCGCTCCGGAGACGGCCCAGGGGCCGCAGACGGGCGCGCAAGGCCTAGTAAACGCGAGTATACGGGGTGATGCGCCCATGTCTGACCGCCTACGTCTCTTGCTCCACGTACCTGTGGGCATTGCCAATGCCCTGATGTTCGTTGCATGTGAGCCGGCCGGGGTGATCTTCTCGGTCGGCTTTCTGCTGTATGAGGTCGCCCAGGATCTGCACCACCGGGACCGCTGCTATCCGGACATCGCCGGCTGGTTGTGGGGACTCGCCGGCGCTGTGATCGGCGGCTACGCCTGGGCAGCGGCCGGCCTCTTCACTTGTTAGCGACTTCATTTCTGCACGCTAGTATACGAGGTAAACACGTCGTCACTCGTAGCGTTGTTTACGTTGAACGTGAGAAAGTCCGCGGACGCGCTAGCTCGATCTCGGGCTACGAAGGGACTTGACAGGTCATGTAAACGAGGGTGTAGACTTTGGCTACCGGGAGCTGGTGTAACGAGATATTATACGCAGTCCATCCGAAAGAGGCAACGCTATCGGTCATCGTCATCGCGACACGTCGGCCTCGGCACACGCGAGTCTTCCAGATGTGCCAGTCCGTCGCTTGCGACGGTGTCGCCGAGAAGTCTGCTGTTGCACCGCCCGCGCAACTCGTTCTGCGCGCCGCCTCGCTCGGTCATGGCCTTCGGTGCATTTCGGGCAACTATCTCTGTCCCGTCTGCTGGCTGCACTCCACTTGATGCTCGGCTCTGCGGGATAACGTCGCGTGACCTGAGAGCTCCAGGTACGCCCTGTTGCGTCGACTGTCAGTCCGAGGAGCGTGGCTGTGCGGCGGCCCCTACTTGCTGGTGCTGAGGACGCCGGGCGCGGGTCATCCTCGGTCGACTGGTGCGACCTCCGCGCCGCCGACCCGGCGGCCCGAGAAGCCTGCGCAAAGAGTCATCTCCGCGAGCATTTGGTCGCCTGCCCTCGTTTTGGGGGCAATTTGGGGCGTTTTCGAGGGGGTGCCTCGTGAAAATCTGTTGGCCCGCCCCGTCAGCCGCCTGCCGGCTAAATAGCAGCGCACCCTCAGAGCCTCCGATGGATGATGGCGTACTGCCTGGCCGCGCCAGGCCCCGGGCGCGCAGGGCCTCCGGGCGAGTTCTCGGCAACGGGAACGGCGTCCGATGCGGTGGTGTGCATTTGAGGTGCACGACCTCGCTGTCGGCGCGCAGACGGACGCCAGGAGTCCCTCGTGCATTTGGACATGGTTTCCGCGGCTCAACCGATTCACGTGACTTGGATACCGTACCAGTGTCGTGTGTTGCGGGGGCCGAGGTCTGCGACTGGCCGGCTGCTGGCTGGAACTGGTTCATTCATCCACTCTGTGGTTGCCACGTCACGACGGCCTGCATGCACCGCTTCGCAGCTCCCACGCTCGGTCGCCGCAGAAATCCGGGAGATGCGATTCTCCTTCGACGGTTCTCTGCCCTGGCGAAGTCGACCACTCAGGGCGTCGGCGGCTGCCGCATGAACAGGGGTGGCGTTATGTCATGTGCGACGTACGTCCTCCACGTCCGTATGCCTCAGCCTGACCGAGCGCAACCACGAGCTGTGGTCTGGCGCGCTTGCCCTCGTTCTGCATCACGGGTACAATCCTCGCGACTCTGAATCGGAGGTTGCATGGGAACCAGCAAGATTGTTGTTCAGGAAGTTGTCAGTCCCGGCACGGTTCGTGCCCACGACGGGAAGACATATGTGCTGCGCGGCATTCCTGACGTCGAGGATGACTTCGTTCGCTTTGCAGTCGCCCGTGCGCTTGTTGAACGGGCACTGCTCGGCAAGGAGCTGCACTTTGTGGAAGAGACTGCGAACGCACTGCCGGACCTGCCCGGCATCGATATCGAGGCGTTCTACGCCGAGGGGGTGCCGATAACTCCCGGACTTGCGGCAAAGGTGGCCGGCGTTCTGGCGAATCGCCCGCTGCGATAGTCTCGCTTAATACGGGACACCACGCGGCCTGTTAACCACGCCACGAGAGAGAGGCGGCTAGAAGCCGCCTCGCATTCGTGTGCTGCTCGTGATATTGATTTCTATCTGTTGTGAGCACTTGGGGCAGGTCAGCTCAATCGTGAGAGGCTTTTCCATGACTCGCTGGACAAGCGTGGTGACGATGGAATCGAGGTTGTCCAGCCGATCGTCCAGCATCTTCACCCGGCGGTGGAGTTGCTCGACCTCGGATCGTGCCTGAACTGCGGCGTCAGGAGCGCGCTCCTTCTTGTCGGCCAAATCAGAGGCCCCTTTCGATAACGCCAAGCGATTCGAGTTCGGACTTGTCTTGCTGGATGAGGGTATCCACCTTCTCGGAAACCGTCTTCTCGAGATACTTGCGGAAGGACTCGCGCGCGGCAGGCGACGAACGCACCGCCTTCTTCACGTCGTCCCACTCGTCTGTGATGACTCTGTTGATCTGGTCAGGGGTGATGGGTTCATTGCCTTCGCACATCGCCTCGACGTTCTCCAGTACGCGGGACACCATGGTCCGCTTCAATCGGTCAAACGAGAATACCTCTTCCCATGTATAGGGCTTGTCGCGTTTCTTCTCAACCATGTTGCCGAGACCTCCAATCGCTAGTCCGACTCCGAGCTAATGATAGGTAGCGCTATACGGTGTGTCAAGGCAGAGAGTCTCGCATCTCTCTGCCGCAGGCATGCGACTGCCGATTCCGGCTACGGGGGGATACGCATGGGCTTAGTAGAGCGGGAGTGGGGTCCATTGCACCACTCAGCACGCGGTGGTACATTTGTGACAGGTAGCTTGAGAACGAGCCTGGAGGAAGATGATGGAAGAGATACAGGTCGGCCGAATCTCAGACTTCTTCGCAAAGCCGGTGGTTGCAGGCGTGGAGTTGCACGGCACGGTGAAGACAGGTGACCTCATTCGCATCAAGGGAGCGACGACTGACCTTGAATTCGTACTCGCTTCGATGCAGATCGAGCACATGTCGGTTGCCGAGGCCAAGGAGGGCGACTTGATAGGAATCAAGGTGCCTGATCGCGTGCGCCCCGGCGACCATGTCTACAAGGTCATCGAATAGCGCGCATGAGGTTCGCCATCTCGATTGCGCTGAGTGCGGCGGCAAATCCCCGGTTACCTTCCTTCGCTCCTGCCCGCTGAATCGCCTGTTCAAGTGTGTCTGCCGTAATCACCCCTTGAATCACGGGCAGCCCGCAATCGAGGGAGATCTTCGCGATTCCTTTGTTGACTTCCGATGCGACGTAGTCGAAATGAGGAGTGCCTCCACGGATGACGGCGCCGAGGCAGATAAGCGCATCGTAGTCGCCTGTCTCAGCGAGAACTTTGGCAACCAGAGGTATCTCGAAGCTCCCGGGACACCAGGCGACATCAACGGACTCTTCCGACACCCCGTGACGCTTCAATCCGTCTTTCGCGCCATCCAGCAGCCTGAGGGTTATCATCTCGTTGAACCTCGCGACAACTATGGCGAAGCGAAGCCCCTCGCCGGTAAGCATGCCCTCAAACGACTTGGCCATTCTTCTCCTCCTCGCAAATGCCTAGCTGGTGTCCCAGCTTCTCCTGTTTCGTCTTTAGATAGCGCTCATTGTACGGATTGCAGGCGACGATGAGCGGAATGGTCTCGACTATCTCGATGCCGTAGCTCTCCAGTCCGATGACCTTCCGCGGGTTGTTGGTCAGCAAGCGTATCTTATGTAAGCCTAGGTTGGCAAGTATCTGCGCCCCTACTCCGTAGTCGCGAAGGTCGGCGGCGAAGCCGAGGGCAAGGTTCGCCTCGACCGTATCCATTCCCTTGTCCTGCAACTCATACGCTCGAAGCTTGTTGTGAAAGCCGATGCCCCTGCCCTCCTGGCGCATGTACAGGAGCACTCCCCTGCCCGCGTCGCCGATCTGCTGCAGGGCCAGTCCAATCTGTTCGCCGCAGTCGCAGCGACAGCTGCCAAACACGTCTCCGGTGAGACACTCGCTGTGCACCCGCACCAATACCGGCTCACCATTGGTAACGTCGCCCTTGACCAGCGCCACGTGTTCGTTGGTGTCGACGGTGCTCTTGAACGCGACTGCGAGGAATTCACCGTATCTGGTGGGAAGTCGTGCCTCTGCCACGCGGCGCACGAGGGACTCATGACGGCACCGGTATGCGATGAGGTCGCGGATGGATATGATCTTGAACCCGTGCCTCTGCGCAACCAGCTCAAGCTGCGGCAGCCTCGCCATGGTGCCATCCTCGTTCATGATCTCGCAAATCACCCCAGCGGGATAGAAGCCGGCCATGCGGGACAAATCAACGATGGCTTCCGTGTGTCCGGCGCGAGCCAGAACGCCACCCTCGCGAGCGCGTATCGGGAACACGTGCCCCGGACGCGCGATATCGGCCGCCGTGCTGCCCGGCGCCAGCACCGTCTGAATCGTCGTGGCCCGGTCCTCGGCTGAGATGCCGGTGGCGACCCCTCTCTTGGCCTCGATGGAGACGGTGAACGCCGTGCAATTCTTCGATGTGTTGTCCTGGACCATCAGGGGAATGCCCAACTGATCCAGTCGCTCACCGATTATGGGAAGGCAGATGAGGCCACGACCCTCACGGGCCATGAAGTTGATGATGTCCGGTGTCACCTTCTCTGCGGCAATCGCGAGGTCGCCTTCGTTCTCTCGATTCTCGTCATCAACGATGATGATGAATCGACCTTGCCTCATATCCTCTAGTGCATCTTCGATGCGTGCCAGCATGTCTTACCTGTCACCTCTTCAGTATCCGTGTTCTCGGAGGAAGTCCCACGTGATCCCTGCGCTGTCCTGCGGTGTCTGTTGCAGGCGCTCGATGTACCGCGCCAGGACATCAACCTCGAGATTCACCGTTAGTCCGGGCCGTGCCCGACCGAGAGTTGTCTGCTCAGAAGTATAGGGCACAAGCGACACCGCGAACGAATCGGAGTCAAGCCGGGCGACCGTCAGACTGACACCATCAACGGTCACCGAGCCTTTCATCGCGACGTAGCGTAGTACCTCTGCCGGTGCCGCAACGGTAACCATGAGAGCCTCGTCTTCAGGCACGATGGAGACGATGCGTCCTGTATCATCCACGTGACCCAGCACGATATGTCCTCCCAGGCGCGTTTCCGGGGTGACGGCGCGCTCCAGATTGACGCGATCTCCCGCGGTGAGCGAGCCAAGATTCGTGCGGCGAAGAGTCTCGGGCATCACCGATGCGCGGAACGAATCCGCGCCAATCGCCGTCACGGTAAGGCAGACTCCGCTGACCGCGATACTGTCGCTTACTCGCGTGTCGGAGAGGATTGTTCGAGCTTGCACGGCGATGTGGTGGGGGCCAAGCTCGCGAACGGTGCCGATCTCTTCTACTATGCCGCTGAACATACGCCGGCCAACGCCTTCTTCACATACCCGCTGACGAGGACGTTGTCAGCAAAGCTCTTGACCTCAACGCGCTCCAGGGACAGGGCTTCCGTTATCGTGAAGGCGCCGCTACCCCCGACTGCCGTGCGCCCGTCGCTCCCGCCGATGATCATCGGAGCGATGAACGCAAGCACCTTGTCGACGAGGCCATGGTCAAACGCATAGCCGAGGAGTTCGCTGCCGCCCTCGAGAAGCACCGTGGACACCTGGCGCTCACCAACAGCGCGAAGGACCGATTCGAGATCGACCAGCCCCTCACTGCCCGGGAGTACGACTATCTCTACGCCAAGCTCTTCCAGCTTGCGTCGCTTGGCCCCATCAACCGGTTCGGTCCAAGCCACGAGGGTGTGTCCCGGCTGGGAGAACATGCGTGCTTCGACGGGAGTGCGCCCCGTCCCGTCGACGATGATTCGGAGGGGCTGCCTCGATGTGGCGCCGCTCTTTCCCCCACATCCGCGTGCCGTGAGTTTTGGGTCGTCGGTGATGAGCGTATTCACGCCTATCATGATAGCGTCCACTGTATGACGCACGCCGTGCACGTAGCATCTGGCCTGCTCGTTGCTGATCCAATGAGAATCACCGGTCTTGGTGGCAATCTTCCCATCGAGGCTCATGGCGAACTTCGCTATGACGAAAGGGATGCCAGTCGCCATGTACTTCAGATAGGCCTCGTTTATCTCGCTGGCCTCGCGCTCATATGCTCCGACGCAGGTCTTGATGCCTGCAGCATTCAGTTCGGCAAGTCCCTTGCCTGACACGAGCGGATTGGGGTCCACCAGGGCAACATGGACCTCGGCGATTCCGGCGGAGATGATGGAGCGGGTGCACGGAGGAGTCCTGCCGAAATGGCAGCATGGTTCGAGAGTTACGAACAGCGAGGCGCCGCGCGCCTTGTCTCCTGCCTGTGCGAGCGCGACCACTTCGGCATGGGGACCGCCGACAGGTTGTGTATAGCCCATCCCCACAACCTGCCCATCCTTCACCACCACCGCGCCCACAGCAGGATTGGGGCTTGAGTAGCCGCTTGCGAGTCTCGCAAGGGACAGTGCGCACTCCATGTGGTTTGAGGATGGCATCCCTGTTCTCCTTCTCCTCTCCCGGATGGCTTGCGGAACGGTCAGGCGTTTACTTGCACGGGTCGATACAACGATATACCGGCCTCAAGGCGCAAGTCAAACCAAGCGACGATTGGCTCCGAATCGATTGCCCGTATCTCGGGCGGGCGACCCCGATAGTACGCGGCACGCGATTCATCACCGCAGCCTGGCCGCGACTGAGTCAAGCTTCCCTTGCATGCTCAGGGTCTTGTCGCGCCGCTCGTCGATCTTCACGAGCGTCAACACGCGCTTCACGCGACCGTCGAAGGTGCATTCGTGAACCTCACGGATAACCGCGAGGACCGCGTCAAGTTCCCCTTCCAGGATTGTGCTCATCGGCGTCAGCATCGATTTCACATCGCTGTGCCGCTGGATGACCTGCTGTGCCCTCGCGACGTACTCACTCACCGAGGGGCCAACCCCTGAAGGCACCACCGTTATCTCGGCAATCACCATCGTTCACCTCGTGTCCCGACTGAAATTACCGGCCGCCCAGACCCCGGTAGCGGTTGAGGGTGTCAATCATGCTTCTGTAGTCCTTGTCGCCTGACGATAGCCCCGCATCGGAGCGTGGAGTTGCCGCGTCGGTCTGCTCCCTGCCTGTCCCGCGGTAAGCGAGCCACGCTTCGAGTGCCTCAACCACGATGTCCCTGACGGTGCGGCGATGCTCGACCGCGGCGATCTTCAACGATTTCACCAGCTCTTCGCTTCCGAGGTCCACTGTGATGCGTGTGCTCTTGCCTGCCACGTCTCCCTCCGTTCAATCACCGTACACTTGCTAGCGGAAGCACGCCCAGTAGTCCCGGAGATACCCGCGGAGTTGTTTGACCACCTTCTCCGTGTCATCTGCAACCAGATCCTGCTCGAACCTCTGCGGTACAGGCACAGGCTCTTCCACATCGACTCCGAAGTCCGCCAAGCCGGATACAAGTGCCAGCCACGCTGATGGAAGGACCTCGATATTGTAGCCTGAGCCGATTATGTCAATCTCGCAGCACCCGCACTCCTGCGTCAGCATTCGCATCTTCTCACCAATCATCTTGAAGCCGTCAATCGGCAAGCCAAGGTTAGTGAGGCCGTCGGCGAAATGCGGATCCGAGCCGCCGTTGCGGATGATTGCCTGCGGCTTGAATTCGCGAGTCACAGGTTCCACTACCTGCTCGAACGCGATCCTGTAGGAATCAAGGCCGGCGTACACCGGCATCGGGACATTGACGGTGAACCCACGTCCGGCTCCGTCACCGATGTCGTTCGCGAAACCTACCCCCGGGTAGAGAGTGGTGGGGTCCTGGTGAAGGTCGACGAACAGCACCCGCGGGTCCGTGTAGAAGTACTCGCAGGTGCCGTTTCCCTGGTGGGCGTCAGTGTCAAGGATCATGATTCGTTCAAGCCCGTATGACTCGAGAAGGTGCCTGGCCACATACGCATTGTCGTTGTATATGCAGAATCCCTCACCGTAGTCGGGCTTGGCGTGGTGCAGGTTCCCGCCGATACAGATGACTATCTCCTCGTGGTCCCGCATCACCAGCTGCGCGGCCCTCTTCACCTGGCCAATCATCATCCTGGAGGCCTCCTCGAGTTTGCCGGGTCTACCTCGAGGGAGGTTGTCCAATGAGTGGTACTTCGGGAAATCCATGCTGCGGGAGAAGGTTTCGCCGCGATTGGCTGCCCGGAAGTAGTCCCTGCTGAAATCGATATACTCCTGGCTGCATATGAGGCGAAGGTCCTCCTCGGTGCAGGTATCAGCGGCGAGGAGCGTGTAGTGGCCGTCTGGGACGACGTGCTGCTGCAGGACCTTGGGGAATATCTCATAGCGATCACCCCGAAATGGGTGCCCCACTCCGAAGTCATATTCACGCAGTTCTTCCCGGTACAGAATGGTGACTGTCATGCTGCCTCCTTTTGGCCACCGGTAAGGAATCGTGCCAGTACTTCAACCAATTGGTCAAGGTCGCTCTCGTAGACGAATTCATTGGGCCCATGTATGCGGTTCTCGGGCCGGATGACGCCGGTTGCAAACGCGTCTCCTCCCCAGCAGCTTCTCGCTGCGTACGGCAACTCGCCCGAAAGCATGTCGCCGTAGAGTCCGGCGGAGCCGGTGACGGCCTCCAGAACGTCCGCAAGGACCTGTGCCAGCGGGTCTGCGCAGGGCGGGACGGACGGAATGAAGAACTCGCGTGACACATGCCACTCGGGTTCGGGGACCCCTTCAAGGGCCGCAAGAATCTCACTTCGGGCCGAGTCCACTGTCTCCTCAGGGAGGAGACGCCGGTCAATCGTGAAGGTGCAGCGTGAGGGCACTACGTTACGCGCGATGCCGCCTGTGATCTGATTGACGTTCAGACGGGCCTGCATGAAGTGCAGTCCTGTCCCTGGGTGAGCAGCCACCGTGGATTCCCTCCGTGTCACAACTGTTTTTAGCGCCAGCAGCGCGTGCATGAGCGCAGATGCCCCCTCGATTGCGTTGCGTCCAAGGTGGGCCATTGCGGAGTGAACTGAGTCGCCTGCGACGGTGATGTCCATCTGCAGCAGACCAAGGTTGGCGATGGAGACGTAACCGAAGCCGGCATCAAGGCTGAGGACGTGCGGGTGAGGTCCGGCTTCCAGCACCGACGTGAGGCACCGCAATTGCGCGAGCTGGTGCGTCTCTTCGTCCATGGTGATAGCAACCGTCATATCGAAGTTTGGCTCGGCGTCGCGGAGCAGCCACAGCGCCCCCAAGAGAGCGGCGATGGAGCCCTTCATGTCAGACGCTCCCCTGCCGTAGATACGACCTCCATTCCGGACAGCAGAGAATGCATTCCACCCCTCGGCCGGGACTACATCGATGTGACCGTAGATGATGAGGCGCGGCTTCCCCGGTCCGCGGCGGCGAGCCAGGAGCGCCCGGCGCCCCAGAAGACCGTCCGCCTCCGCAGGAGGTATCGACACTATCGCGGTGCTGCAGGCGCACGTGCTGAAGAGGCGCTCGAGGTAGGCGAGGGCTTCGTGAGAACGGCCACCGTCACCACCACTGGTGTCGAACTCGATGAGCCGACAGAGCGCGTCTACGTGGTTCATGTGAGAGCACGCTATTGTAGCCGATTTGGCGGTGTCACCACTATGCGGGCACGCGCTGGCGTGATCGCGATGCCGGCAGAGATGGCTCAGCTCGGTTGAGTGGTCGACTGCGAAGTCAAGACCGCTTCGATGCGCTCCAGTAACTCAACCGTGTTCCAGCCCGTGACTGCTGAGACGGGCACGAAGTCGGTTCTGGTGGCGGCCAGCGTCTCGTGTAGCGGGACGCTGCCAACTTCAGTTGGCCGGCCGTCAAGGAGGTCGACCTTGTTCAGCGCCGTCACCACTGGCTTCGCTGACAGTCCGATGTCAGCGAGTATTCGTTCAACGGTTGCGTGTTGTCTTGACGCATCCTTGTGCGTGATGTCGACGACATGCAGGAGCAGGTCCGCTTCGTCGAGCTCTTCAAGCGTCGTACGGAACGCGGCGATGATGGACGGTGGTAGCTTGTGGATGAAACCGACAGTGTCGGTGATGAGCATCGCTGTCCCGCCCGGAAGACGGACGCGACGGGTGACGGGGTCCAGAGTGGAGAACAGTTTGTCCTCGGTGGTTACGTCGGCCTGGCTCAGCTTGTTGAACAGGGTGCTCTTGCCTGCGTTGGTGTACCCCACCAGGGCCACAAGCGGCACACCCTCCTTGCGCCGCTTGTTTCTGTATACCTCTCGATGGCGGCGGACGCCCTCGAGGTCGTTCTCAAGCCGCTTGATGTGGAGCCGGATCAGGCGCCGGTCGGTCTCGAGCTGGGACTCGCCGGGCCCTCGCGTTCCAATGCCACCGCCGAGGCGCTCGAGATGTTCCCAGCGACCAATGAGTCTCGGCAGTAGGTAGCGATGCTGAGCCAGTTCCACCTGGAGCTTGCCCTCGCTCGTACGAGCCTGGTGCGCGAAGATATCCAGTATGAGCGCCGTCCGGTCGATGACGCGTACGTCAAGCTCGTCTTCGAGTGTGCGTTGCTGGCGCGGCGACAGCTCGTCATCGGCAACAAGCAGCGAGTACTTCAGGGTGGTCTTGAGTTCGAGCAACTCCGCGACCTTGCCACGGCCGATGTAGTGGGAACCGGATGGTCTCGCAAGGCGTTGCGACTGCGAACCCACGACCTCGGCCCCCGCGCTCTCTGCGAGTCGAGCCAGCTCGGCGAGGGAATCGTCCGCGCTCCAGCGGTCCCCGCCGCCCTCCGATTGAACCGCTATGAGCATAGCCCGTTCGCGTTCGGTCTTGGTGGTGTACAGTTGTCCCTTTATCGAGCGCCTCCCCGCCACCCGGCCAGGCGGCGAACGCCCTCGTCCAGTCTGTCATCTGGAAGAGTAATCGAGAAGCGGATGTAGTTTGCCCCGCTGGCTCCGTAGCCGATTCCAGGCGTGACAGCAACGTGTACCTGCTCGAGCAGTTCGCGCGTCAAGTCGACACAGGAATAGCCCTCCGGGACTCTCGCCCATACGTAGAATGTCCCGTCGGGCACCCTCGCGTGCAGGCCTATCTCTTCCAGCACCTTTACCAGCTTGTCTCTTCGCCTCTCCAGGACGGCATTGTGCTCGTCCACCACTGCCTGAGAGCCCCGCAGCGCCTCAACCGCCATGAGCTGGATGGCCTGCGGGATTCCCGAGTCGAGGTTAGACTTCACCGTGAACAGCGCGCGAATTATGTCCCTGTTGCCGACGACCATCCCGATGCGCCAGCCCGTCATGTGGTAGGTCTTTGAGAGCGAGTGGAACTCAACGCCAACGTCCTTGGCGCCGGTGGCCTGCAGGAAGCTCGGTGGTCGCTTGCCGTCAAAGTACACCTCTGTATAGGGTCCATCGTGACATATCGCGATGTCGTGGGCGCGGGCGAACTGAACGGCCTTCTCGAAGAACGCCAGTGAGGCGCCTGCACCGGTGGGGTTGTTGGGATAGTTGAGCCACATCAGTGTGGTCTTGGCGAGTATCGATTCCGGAATCGTGTCGAACTCCGGGAGGTAGTCATTCTCCTCGAGCAGTGGCATGTAGTGCGGTTGGCCGCCTGCAATCATCGTGGCCATGGAGTACACGGGGTAACCGGGATCGGGAACGAGGACGGTGGCGCCGGGCTCGACAAAACAGAATGCAATGTGACCGATACCCTCTTTCGAACCGATGAGCGGGAGTACTTCCGTTTCGGGGTCCAGTTCGACGTTGAATCTGTTTCGATACCAGTCACAGATGGCCTCATGCAGCTCCGGCAGTCCATCCGTCTCCGGATATCTGTGGTTGGCAGGAACGCGCGCCTCCCGGCACAGACGGTCGATGATATGCGAAGGGGTGGGCATGTCCGGGTCGCCGATCGCAAACGTAACGATGTCGATTCCCTTCGCTCGCATGTCCGCGATGCGGCGATTGATGTCCACGAACAGGTATGGAGGCAAACGGTCAAGACGTCTTGCGAATCGCATGGTCATCTCTCCTCTACAGTCAGTCAGGCCATTCGCCGGTGAATACGTGCTGCACGGGACCTCGCAGCAGCACCTCATGTCCAGGGCCCTGCCAGGTGATTGTGAGGATGCCTCCCGGCAGATGGATGTGCACATCGGGGTCGCAACGGCCGAGTAGTTGCGCGGCCACCGCGATGGCGCACGCCCCCGAACCGCAGGCAAGCGTCTCTCCAGCGCCCCGCTCCCACACGCGAGCTTCGATGTCGTGACGCCCGAGAACACGCGCGATCTCGAAATTGATCCGTGCAGGGAACACCTCGTGGTGCTCCATGGCCGGTCCTACGCTGCCAAGCGGGAACTCACCCACGCTCTCCTGGAGGAATGCCACGGCGTGAGGATTGCCCATGGACACGAGGCTCACGGGTATGGTGCGCTCAACGACGAGCAGGTCCAGCGCAAGTATCGGCGGCTCTAGTCCGACAACGTTCACAGGAATCTCGTCAGGCGCGAAGCGGGGCGCTCCCATGCCAACCTGGGCCTCCGTCACCCGGTTGCGCGAAGCCGCGGATACTCTCACGTGTCTGATACCACATTTGGTCTCGACGTCGAACTCCGGAGCCGTCACCAGGCCGTGGTCGACGGCGTATTTGACGAAGCAGCGCAGACCGTTGCCACAGGCCTCGGCTTCCGAGCCGTCGGGGTTGAACATGCGCATCCGCAGATCTGCGTCCCTGGAGTCTGCGACGAGAATGATGCCGTCGGAGCCGACACCGAAGTGCCGGTCACACATCTTCCTTGCGAGGTCATCCCATGGCAGGTCGAGCGATCGTGCGTCTATCACCACGAAGTCATTCCCTGCGCCGTGGCATTTCGTGAATCTCATCTCATAGCACTCTCAATCAGTTGTACAGCCGCGTCAGTGGCCGCATTAGGGTCACGCACGTCCAGCCACATGATACGCTCATCCGAAAGGCCGAACCACGTGTACTGTCGCCGCACGAGTCTTCGGGTCTCCCGCCTGATGCGTGATGTGGCGGTATCGAGGTCGATCACTCCGTTAACATGCTCCACCATCTCACGGTAGCCGATGCTGGACATCGCGGGAAGCGTTGGAGCATACCCTCTGTCGAGGAGTGCCCGGACCTCATCCGGGAAGCCGTGCCGCACCATTGTATCAGTACGCGCGTCAGCCCTGCTATGAAGGACGGTCTTGTCGATGTGGAGGCCGATGACGAGCACGTTTTTGGACACACCGGCCCTGCGTCTCAGCAGCAGGAAAGGCGGCACGCCGGTAGCGCGGTGCAATTCAAGGGCGCGGATGACTCGGCGCACATTCGTCGCCTGTATGCGGGAGGCGGCGTCCGGGTCGACGCAGGCCAGGCGGTCGTGCAGCGCGACGTGCCCGTGCACGGCGGTCCACTCCTCCATTTCCCGCCTGAACGCTCTGTCAGGAGGAACCTCTGGCAGCAGCCAATTCTCGACAAGCGACCATACGTATTGCCCCGAACCGCCGACCAGAAGGGGCACGCGACCCCGCTCACCGATGCCCGTCATCGCGGCATGTGCGTGACGCTGGTAGTCGGCGAGCGAGAACTCCTCGTCGGGGTCCGCGACA
>Ga0351917_1189_pt1 | contig 19586 bp, 14 predicted proteins | sample TotcelHT113001N4_FD_206834 | JGI IMG/M metagenome (GOLD analysis project Ga0351917, IMG submission 206834) | Enriched cells from coal bed in the Powder River Basin, Montana, United States - Total cells T11 rep1 HSBNCT.T11.300.1.N4 ...
TTCTGCGAAATGCTCCCCATGCGGAGCATCCCTTTCCGGGTTATAGCCCTTATCGGGATGAACAGTGATGCCTATCCCAGGGAATACAGACCTGTGGGTTTTGATCTTATTGCCCACGATCCAAAACCGGGAGACCGTTCCCTGAGAGATGAGGACAGATACCTATTTCTTGAAGCGCTGCTTTCTTCGAGAGAATGTCTGTACATCAGCCATGTTGGACAAAGCATCAGGGATAATAGCGAGTTTCCTCCGTCTGTTCTCGTAAGTGAGTTGCTTGATCATATTGACCAGGGCTTTTTCACGGTTGGCGGAGATGTTCTGCACGACCACATTGTTCAAAAGCACCGTTTGCAGCCATTCAGCCATGCGTATTTTTCCAGTGAAGGACCTCTGTTCAGCTTCTCATACGAGGACTGTGAGACTGCAAAAGTAATAACAGATAGTAAAACCAAGCCGGGACCATTTATTACCAAACCGCTCACAAGGCCTTCAATTGAACAAAGGAATATATCTCTCACTGAGCTGAAAAATTTTTTTCGCAATCCTTGTCAATATTTTCTCAACCAGTGCCTCGGTATTTATCTGAGCGAAGGCTCAGATGTTCCTGAAGAACAGGAGCCATTATACCAGCTCAATGCCCTTGAGGCATTCAAGCTCAGGAATTGGCTCACATCCAAGAAGATGGCCGGCAATGATTTGCGAGATTATTTTGCGCTTGTAAAAGGAGGAGGAATCCTGTCACCCGCCACACCAGGTGCTGTAGTGTATAATGAAATTTCTGAGGTTGTCGATGCTTTTGCTGAAGAGCTGAGATTTTATACAGGCTTGGAAAAACTGACCCCGCTGGATGTAGATATCAGCATTGATGATTGCCGGATAACCGGCCGCCTGGAGAACATCTGGAAAACAAGCCTTATGGAATACCGCTGCGTAGAGAAGGACAGGGCGAGGCACATCATTGATGTGTGGATTGACCATATTGTCCTGAATTGTTCATGGAAGCAGGATTATCCCCGGGGAAGCATTTTTGCAAGAATCGGAAGCGTCGTGTCTTTTAATCCCCTTGAGGATGCAAACAAAGAGCTGCAAAAACTTCTTTCTTACTATCTCACGGGGATGAATGAACCGCTCAGATTCTTTCCGGAGACATCTGCAAAGTATGCGGAGCGTTTTATGCCCAAACGTCATCACGAAGACGCTCTCCACGCTGCCCGCTCAGATTGGGAAGGATCAGATTTCAGCCGTGGAGAGAGGAATGACCCTTACTACAAACTTTGTTTTGGCCATATTGATCCTCTTGATGATACTTTTGCTGCTATTGCAAGAGGTGTTCTGGAGCCCCTAATAAACAACAGAAGGAAGATGCCCAAACAAAAACGATGAATAACCTTGATCCCCTCACCATACCATTGAAAGGGCTGAACCTTATTGAGGCAAGCGCAGGCACAGGGAAGACATACGCCATTTCCAATATCTACCTTCAGCTTCTGGTCGAAGGCCATCTCAGCGCAGAGGAGATCCTTGTAGTTACCTTTACGAAAGCTGCAACCGAAGAACTCAAGGGTCGTATCCGGGGAAGAATTGTAGATGCCCTCAATACCTTTTCCGGCAATGGTGGGGGAGATGACTTTCTCAATGATTTCATTGCTAAGGCAACCAATAGGGAGAGCGCACAAAGAAAGCTCATGAACGCCCTTCGAAGTTTTGACCTGGCAGCAATCTTCACGATTCACGGTTTTTGCCTGAGGATGCTTCACAACCATGCATTTGAAAGCGCTTCTCTTTTCGATACCGGACTTGTTGAAGATCAGACGGAAGTTCTCTCTGAGATTGTAGATGATTTCTGGAGAAGGACGTTCTACCCCATGGACCCCAACGTTTTTAAGGCAACTGCGCGGGAGATAAACAGGAAAACACTCCTTGAGCTTGCAAAAAAATGTGTAAGCAATCCGTTGCTCGCCATTGTTGCAGGTACGATGACCAAACGAAGCACAGATGAAGCGTCAGATAGTACGGAGTCATCAATTGTTTCATTGAGGCGACAGTTTATAGACTATGTTCGCAGGGAATCCGCCAGGAGGAAGCGGGCTGAGAATGTCCGGTCCTACGATGACCTGCTCATGGACCTCTTCCGTGCTCTCGAGGGCACGGGCGGAAAAGAACTTGCCCGCTCCATACAACGCCACTATAAGGCAGCCCTCGTGGATGAATTCCAGGATACAGACCCTCTCCAGTATAAGATTTTCAGGGCAATCTATGGAGGCAGCGATGGGGCCCTCTTTTTGATCGGAGACCCGAAGCAGTCTATCTATAGCTTCCGGGGGGCTGACATTTTCTCATACATGGAGGCGGTTAATGATGTGGACACACACTATACCCTCGGCAAGAACTGGCGTTCAGCCGGTGGGCTTATCAAGGCAGTCAACACCATATTCGGAGAGAAGGCCAACCCCTTTGTTTTTCCTTCCCTCACGTTTCAACCTGTAGAGCAAGGGGATACAGAAGAGTCATGCGAGCTTGTTGTGAACGGGGCTCAGGATCGGTCTCCATTCAAAATATGGTTCATGAAACGCCAACAGGGCAAGAAGAACATAGCGAAGGGGATTGCCCGAACACAGGCTGGTAAAGCGGTTGCCGATGAGATTGTCACTTTACTTTTAAAAGGAAGCGAGGGCAGGGTACTGGTTAGTGGAAGGTCTATCCACGCAGGCGATATTGCCATCCTTGTCTCAACGAACTGGGAAGCCCGTGAGATGCTGAGAGCTTTGCAAGATGCCCGCATCCCTGGCGTTATTTACAGCTCAGAAAGCATTTTCGGCAGCCATGAGGCAATGGAGATTGAGCGTATCTTAAACGCTGTCCTTGAGCCTGCAAATGAATCGAATGTGAAGGCTGCCCTTGCCACTGATATGATGGGAGTTTCCGGTGATGACCTTGCAGCTTTTCTTGAGGATGAACGTACATGGGATGTGTGGGTTGAAACGTTTGAATCATACCGTTCGTTGTTCATGTCCAAGGGCTTTATTACCATGGCCCGAACAATGATAACGCGGGAGCGTATAAAGCAACGGGTCCGAGCATTTCCTGACGGAGAACGACGGGTTACAAACATCCTTCACTGTGTCGAGCTGCTCCACGGTGCATCTATTGAAAAAAAGCTGGGTCCGGAGGGCCTTCTCAAGTGGTTTCAGGAGAATCGCATAAAAGAGAATGACTCAGAAGCTGATGCGTACCAGATCCGCCTCGAAACAGATGAGAAAGCTGTAAAAATTGTAACAATTCATAAAAGCAAAGGACTTGAATATCCCATCGTCTTTTGTCCTTTCTTCTGGGGTACTGCAGAAAAGGGCAAAAGTAATCTTGTTGTGTATCATGATCGCGCCAGGGCAAATGAGCCTACCATTGATATCGGCTTTCCGGCGAATGAAGACGGAAATCGATCTATGGAACATGAGCGTCTTGCTGAGCTTATCCGGCTCCTGTATGTTACCCTTACTCGGGCAAAGTACAGGTGCTACCTGGTATGGGGCGCTATGAATGGGTCGGAGACGTCGGCCTTGGCCTACTTGTTGCATTATCAGCCCCAGGCCCAGCAAACCCTGAACCTCGCTGCACTCAAGGATTTCATGAATGGTCTGAATGATGGGCAGATGGAAAAAGATATCGAGCGCCTTGTTGAAAAATCTGAAGGGGCAATTGAATTAGCGCCGGTCCCTGTCCCTTCTGGTCTTGTCTATGAACCGCCATGTCCGGAGACCGAAACGCTCAAATGCCGGGATTTTTCAGAAGATATCGAAAGAGACTGGCGAACCACAAGCTTTTCATCAATCGTTTCCGGAAGGGATCTGCTTGCAGAGGCACCTGATCGTGACAAGACGACAGAAGGAGAGAGCCCCCACATAGTGCCGGAGCCAGGTGAGTCCGGAAGACACGTTATTTCAATCTTTGATTTCCCTCGTGGCACCCGTGCAGGAACATGCCTCCATGACATCTTTGAACATATCGATTTTACCCTTGCAAACTCTGATGATGCAAAACGATTAATCGCTGAAAAACTATCAGGATATGGTTTTGAAGAGCAATGGGCAGGCCTGGTATATGAAACGGTGGTGAACGTCCTGTCAGTTCCGATTATGGGTAGAGGCGATTCTTTCTCACTTTCTCACCTTACGCCTTCCAAAAAGCTCCATGAAGTTGAATTCTATGCACCGCTCGAACTTATTACCGCAAACAAGCTTGGCGAGATTTTTCGTTCACATACGGGACAAAAAATCCCGGATAGATTCGCCGGTTTTATTGAAGGTCTAGGATTCAAGCCACACAAGGGCATGCTGAGAGGTTTCATTGATATGGTTTTTCATTATGGCGGGCGATACTACCTCGTTGACTGGAAATCGAACTTTCTTGGCGACAGCATTGAGGATTACCGTCAGGAAAAACTTGATGAGGTGATGGAAAAAGAGCTTTACATCCTCCAATATCACATCTATGCTGTTGCCCTCCACCAGTTTCTGGGGTTGAGGGTTAACAATTACCATTACCACGATCATTTTGGAGGGGTATTTTATCTGTTTCTCCGTGGTATTGATCCTGAAAGAGGTTCGGAATACGGTGTTTTCTTCAATAGGCCGGAGTTTGACCTTATCAATGACCTTTCCCATTCCATGACAGGACAGAAGATAGGAGAGTAATCCTGATTATCGACCAGAACATAGCTGAAACATATTTCTCTGTGCTGGACAGACATTTTGCCGATTTTATGGTTGAGCTTGCCGGCGAAACAGCTCCGGACGGACAAAGAAACCTGTGGCTTGCTGCTGCACTTGTGAGCGCCTTTGTTGGCCGGGGGCACGTTTGCTTGAATCTTTCTGATATTGCAGGGATGCCCCTTGTCACTGACGATGATGGGGAAAAGCCGTTGATGGTATGCCCTGGTATTGATGAATGGGTTGGTAGCCTCAGAGGGCTATCGGTTGTGGGTTGTCCGGGAGAATTCAAACCCCTTGTCCTTGATGAGAAACGAAGGCTTTATCTGTATCGATATTGGCTCTATGAAAAGCAGCTTGCGAAATCAATCCTTGCTATGGCAGGACGCCATTCCGGGATTGTTGATACGAAGCTGCTCGCTGAAAGTTTAAAGCAATTTTTCCCTGGCCATAGCGAAACGATCAACTGGCAATGTATTGCTGCCATCCTTGCGGTGCTGAACAGGCTTACCGTGATATCGGGTGGGCCTGGCACAGGGAAAACACATACTGTGGGAAGAATCCTTGCTCTTCTCATCGAGCAGGCCAGGGGCGACCCTCTTTCCATTGCCCTCGCAGCGCCAACCGGCAAAGCAGCGGCCCGGCTTACTGATATGGTGAGGGCGATCAAAGAGGAACTGAATTGTCCGTCAGAGGTGAAAGCGCTTATCCCTGAAAAGGCATTCACTATCCATCGCCTTCTGGGTCCAATCTATGGAGGAAAGACCTTCAGGTATAACGAATTAAATCATCTTCCTTTCCATGTCGTTGTTGTTGACGAAGCTTCTATGATCGATTTACCGCTTATGGCAAAGCTCGCCGGTGCACTCGAGGAAGGCAGCCGTCTTTTACTCCTTGGGGATAAAGACCAGCTTGCGTCAGTTGAACCAGGGGCAGTCTTTGGTGATATCTGCGATACGGGCAGCATCAATACCTTCTCAGACTTTGTGGCAGATGAAGTAAAAGATTTACTCTCTGTTGAGTTGCCTCGTTATGGAGTTCAGGATAATGTTCTTACAGATTCAATCGTGGTTCTCCAGAAAAGCTACCGCTTTGGGCCTGAGAGTGGTATCGGTTTACTATCTTCTGCAGTGAAAGAGTGCAGATTCTCTGATGCCTTTGATTTACTCAAAGGGACAAACCACGATGATGTTCGATGGCGCGATGTTCCTTCCATTGGAAATCTTGAAACTGCCATGGAAAAGAGTTTTGATGCCATTTACATTGATTATTTTTCAGCCCAAAGTCCTGAAGAGGCTTTCTCTCTCTTTAACAGGTTTCACCTCCTCTGTGCTCTCAGGCATGGGCCGTATGGTGCAATTGCATTAAATAGCATTATTGAACACATGTGCCGGCGTATCGGTCTCATACCCAGGGCGGAGAGGTGGTATAAATGCCGGCCTGTCATCGTAACAACGAATGATTATCAGCTAAAACTCTTTAACGGCGATGTGGGCATTGTTTTCCCTGACCAGGACGCAGGGGAGCAGCTTCGCGTCTACTTTCCTAATGAAGGTGGGGGTTTCCGTAAGCTTCTCCCCGGTAGACTCAAGGACTATGAGACGGTTTTTGCCATGACTGTTCACAAAAGTCAGGGTTCAGAATTCGACCATGTCACGCTGATTCTGCCTGATCGCCCCTCCAAGGTTGTAACAAGGGAACTGGTATATACGGCCATAACACGGGCAAAAAAGAGCGTTGAGGTGTGGGGTGTTGAGCAAATTTTTCATGATGCCCTTTCGCAAACAACCTGCCGTGAGTCAGGATTAAAAGATATGCTGTTAAAGTGGGATGAGCGGGAAAGGCGGGAAAGGAAGTGAAAAGTGAGAAGTTAAAAGTGAAAGCAGGCAAACTATCAGGTTGTGAGAAAATTTATCTTGACTGCAATAGCAATAAAAAATGTTATACTGTAGATACAAAACACAATTGACGAGGGGTAAGCATGAAAAGTGTAAGTCTATTGTGGAGAAAGGTTCAGCGTCCGGTCTTACTCTCATTGGTATTAGTCTACTTGATTGCTGTGTGGACAGGACTGTACTGGATTTCCAAAGGCATATTGATTCTTTTTCGGTAGATGAAAACTGAAATACTGGCAAGGCGGGCCGGGATTTCAGTCTGTCGTTCGCCAAGCCCGCCTTGAATTCTTGAATTATTGATAATCTACTTCTTCTTTGTCACCTCGCTCAGAGGAATGCCGATAGCCTTGGCGACGCCTTTGCCATAATCAGGATCGGCCTTCATACAATTGTTGATATGGCGTATCTTGATCTCCTTTGGTGCATCAGCAATTGCCCGAGCGGTGTTGCTAAACAGGAGCTCCTGTTTTTCCGGGCCAATAAGGCGGAAGAGCAGGCCTGGCTGGGTGTAATAGTCATCATCATCTTCACGGAAGTTCCAGTGATAGGCATCTCCCTGCAGCTTCAATGGCGGTTCAGAGAAATCAGGTTGTTCCTGCCATTCACCGAAGCTGTTCGGTTCATAGCCGAGGGTGCTGCCGTAGTTGCCGTCTACCCTCATAGAGCCATCACGGTGGAAACTGTGGTACGGACAGCGGGGTGCGTTGACGGGGATCTGGTGGTGATTTACGCCAAGCCGGTAACGCTGGGCGTCGCCATATGAAAAGAGCCGGCCCTGGAGCATCTTGTCGGGTGAAAAACCAATGCCAGGCACTATGTTGGCCGGATTAAAGGCCGCCTGCTCCACATCAGCGAAGTAGTTCTCCGGATTCTTGTTGAGTTCGAGGACGCCAACCTCGATGAGAGGATAATCCTTTTTCAACCAGACTTTTGTGAGATCAAAGGGATGAAATTTGTAGGTTGCCGCATCCTCCTCGGGCATGATCTGAACGGAGAAGGTCCAGCGCGGGAAGTCTTTCTTTTCTATGCTCTCGTAAAGGTCGCGTTGGTGGGTCTCCCGGCATTTGCCAATTGCAGCCTCGGCTTCTGCATCGGCGAGGTTTTTAATGCCTTGCTGGGTCTTGAGGTGGAACTTAACCCAGAATCGCTGGTTTTTTGCATTGATGAAGCTGAAGGTATGACTCCCGAAGCCGTGCATGTGGCGGTAGGAAGCTGGTATCCCACGGTCGCTCATGACGATGGTGACCTGGTGCAGTGCCTCAGGGAGTGAGGTCCAGAAGTCCCAGTTGTTGAGGGCGCTCCGCAGATTTGTGCGGGGATCCCTTTTTACAGCATGGTTGAGGTCAGGGAATTTTAATGGATCACGGAGGAAGAAAACCGGTGTATTATTTCCCACGAGGTCCCAGTTGCCCTGATCGGTGTAGAATTTCATGGCAAAGCCTCGGATATCGCGCTCCGCATCGGCGGCACCACGCTCGCCCGCTACGGTGGAAAAGCGCAAGAAGCAGTCAGTCTTTTTCCCTTTTTCAGAGAAAATGTTAGCCTTTGTATACTTGGTAATGTCGTTTGTGACGGTGAAGGTTCCGAATGCCCCTGATCCCTTTGCGTGCATGCGGCGTTCGGGGATAACTTCACGGTCGAAATGTGCGAGTTTTTCGAGGAACCAGACATCCTGCATGAGTAAAGGGCCTCGGGGCCCAGCCGTGACGCTGTTCTGGTTGTCTACAACGGGTGCACCGTTTCTTGTTGTCAATTTCTTATCCTTCTTCATAGTAACCTCCTTGTTTTATAATTATGCAAAATCTATTTGTTACAGTAGTGCAACTGATAATCATTTGCACTTTACCGGCATAATAAATTACTAGCCCATGGTACGGCACTCAGGGCATACGCCAAAGAAATCCAGGCGGTATGTTACGATTTCAAAGCCGCTTTCGTCAGTTATCTCCTTTGTCATGTCCTGCAAACTGTCCAGATCAGGGTCAACGATTTTATTACATTTCAGGCAGATTACATGCGGGTGGGGGTAAGGTTTTATGCCATCATAGCGGGTGCTTCCCCCGGCAAACCCTATTTCGAGAATCTCACCCAGTGATTTAATGAGCATAATATTTCGGTACACCGTTGCCTGACTGATACCGGGAAAGCGTCTATGCAACAGATTATAAATATCTTCTACGGAAGGGTGATTCTCACTCCCCGCAAGAATTCTAATGATAGCTAGACGTTGAGGGGTCAGTTTATGGTTGCCTTCCTTCAATTTGCTTACCATAGCCTGGTATCTGTCACGATAATCATAAACCATTAAGAATGACCTCGAAATGAGAACAATTATCAATTGTAAACGAGTTATTTTATATTGTCAACTTTTTTTTGAGATAGTACAAATTATTTTTCTGATTTTATAGCTGAAAAGAGAAGTTTGTCTGGAGAGCATTCGTTCAAAGTCTGCAATGGACAGACGACAGGTATCAAAACAGAAAAACTGTAAAATCTGTCTGCCGTAGTCCAGGCTCATGCTGAAAAGCTTCAGAAACTGAACGTTATACCCGCTGTAATAGCGTAATCGACCTCTTGCTTGTTGAGGCCGAACTTGTAACCGGCATCGAGCATGATGTGGTCGTTGACAGCGTAGTTCAGTCCTACCAGGGCGAAGGTGGGAGCCGTGCTGATGGAGGAGTCAGTGTTTGACCCAGTCCCAATGTCGCCAACCATGTTCAGTCCCTTTATAACCTCGTATGTGGCTGCCAGCGAAGCTGAAAAGAGGTCCTTTCGTTCATCTACCTTGTTTTCGTTCCGGGTATACCCAGCATTGAAATGAAAACCAAAAGGCTCCAGCTCTTTGCTCGCAATAAACGTAATTCCATAGGTAACGCGGCCCGTGCCGAAGCCTTTCTTGTCGTTGCCTGTAGGCAAGGTTATCCCCGGTTTCAGGGCCAGCCCAAACCCGTCTTTCTCAAAGAAGCGCCATTTTGCTTCCAAGGAGATGTCAGAGAGCCTATTTGCATCAAAAACAGTGGCGCCATTCTCTTTAACCTTGCCCCAAACGCAAGGGAATCCGGCCACAATATCGATGTTATCAAGGAGACCGTAGGTGAATACTCCTGAAGCCTCTGTGCCTGTCTCCTTGAACTTCACGCCATCCTCCCTATTTTGCCAGGAGAATGTCTCTACTCCCAGTTCCACCTGAAACCCTCCTTTTCCCACTGTACCCGAGTCATCTGTAACGAGCGGGCGGGCCGCAAAAGATATTGAAGGAATAAATAAGGTCATTGCTACCATAAGCACCCATAGTCTCGATGCCACATGCTCGTGCATCCTGTTTTCGAACCTATTTACCATTTCTCTATCCTCCTTCGTTGATTCAGTGGTCGTGCATATGTCAAATTTTCTTGTTACAACACTGACATGGGAAACAAAAAAGGGCGTAACCGGTTTCGGCAAAACCTGCCGATTCCAATTACGCCCTCACTTCCCGACTCCTCGTGCCGGGCCGTAGGGATCTCCCAGGAAACTTTACATCTTACTCAATTATCACAACTGTGTATCTTCTGCCAGCACCCTGATCAGTTTTTTTCGCAACGCTTCAAGTTCCTTAGATTTAAAGGCTTTTCGTGAGTCTTCCAAGATTTCAATGGCCTCCAGAAGCACATTTTTGAGGCGTTGATCGCTTCTGTAATTCACCAGTTGCAGGTCGGGCATCCCCGATTCTCCCCTCTCGTTAAAATGCTCGAATAACCTCTCGTGCTCCTGGATCTTCACCCTGATCTCTTTGATACTTGCTGCCAGAACCTCACGCGCGGTCATCTCTGGGTCTCTTTATCTCTATTCCCATATACGTTTTTTGTTAATAAATATCATTTATGCCCGGTAGCGTTTCGACAATGGCATGAGTCACATCCGCAGCACTGTCCTTTATTCCCACCTGTCATGGCCCGGTAGAACGACCGTGCCCCCAGGGCAAGGACTGACGCCACGATGATAATCACCGCTATGGTTTCCAACGTTGTTTCAAGCATAACATCCCTCCTTTATCCTATTCCTAGCAGGCTTCCCACCTGGAAGACCAGGACCGTCAACAGGTAAGCCAACACCGTGAGCCCCGTAAGCTGTAAAAAAGCCCATTTCCATGAACCGCTTTCACGACCCACTATGGCAATGGTTGCCATGCACGGCGCGCTGATGAGGCAGAAGACCATGATGCAGAAACCGATCAGAGGATTGTAATTGGTTTTCAACTTGTCCCTCAGGGTCTCCGAGCCTTCATCAACCTCTCCCACGGAATAGATGATGCCCATCTGGGCAACAAAGACCTCTTTTGCGGCAAAGGCTCCTAAGAGCGCAGTACCTATCTTCCAATCAAATCCCATGGGTGCGAGAACGGGTTCCAGGGTACGCCCGATTCTGCCTGCAATGCTGCGGCGAAGAGATTCTGCCGCCTCCCGGTTATCAATAACGACAAGTCGCTCGTCCTTTTCTTCTGTATCGGCCTTTTTATCGCCCATGATCGTCCGGATCGCCTGGCGATCTTTTTCAAAACGCGCCGCCTCACTCTCAGGTAATCCTGGAAATGTGGTCATAACCCACATAAGGACCGAGATCCCGAGGATGATGGTGCCGGCTTTTTTCAGATATAGCCACCCCCGTTCCCACATGTGGGTAAGGATACCCTTTACCGTCGGCATTCTATAGGGAGGCAGTTCCATGACAAACGGCACGGACTCACCTTTAAAGAGTGTGCTGCGCAGAAGCTTCGCACCCACGACCGCCAGGAGAATTCCGATGACGTATATGATCCAGAGCATTGGCCCATACCATGCTTGAGGAAAAAAAGCTGGAATAATGAGGGCGTAGATTGGCAACCTGGCTCCGCAGCTCATAAGGGGAATCACGAGCATTGTTGTCAGTCTGTCACGACGGTTTTCCAGGGTGCGGGTAGCCATAATGGCAGGGACAGAGCATCCGAATCCGACGAGCATGGGGATAAAGCTCTTTCCGTGCAAACCGATCTTATGCATCACCCGGTCCATGATGAAAGCAGCCCTGGCCATGTAACCGGAATCTTCCAGGATTGCGATAGCTAAAAACAACAAAAGAATATTCGGCAGGAAAACGATAACACCGCCAACACCGCCGATAATGCCGTCAATGAGAAGGGATTTCAGGAGGCTTTCCGAGCCTTCTGACCACCAACCTTTGATAACATTACCCAACCAACCAAATAGATTTTCGATCCAGCCCATGGGTGGCTCTCCCAACGTGAAGGTGAGAGAGAAAACAAGATACATGAGACCGAGGAAAATGGGGATGCCGAGAACACGGTTCGTGACAATGGCATCAATTCTATCCGATATGGTATGCCTGATTTCAATGGTGGAGCGCACCGCCTCCTGGCAGGCTCCCGAGATGAATCCGTACCTGCTGCCCGCGATGGATGTTTCGGGAGAGTCGCCGACCATCTTTTGAATATGGGCAACACTTTTCTCCACCTGCTCATTTATGTCCGGTGAACCGACTTTGGCGCGGACATCCTTGTCGTTTTCAAGAAGCTTCAGAGCCAACCAACGTGTGCCGTACCTGTCTGCAAGGGGACAATTCTTTCCGAGAAGGGCCTGGATTTTGATGATTTCAGACTCGATTTCATTGCCATAATGGATGCTGTTATCAGTCTGAGGATGGGATCCCTTTGTTGCAACGGACATGACGGCATCAAGCAGCGCGTCCATGCCTTCGGTCTTATGACCGACTGTTGTTATAATAGGGGCACCAAAAAACCGGGAAAGCGTTTCAAGATCAAACTCATACCCCCGTGCCCTTGCCTCATCGCTCATATTGAAAGCGAGAACGAGAGGCGCCCCGATCTCCATGAGCTGGACCGCCAGATAGAGGTTTCTCTCGAGGTTCGAAGAATCAACAATATCAACAACCACATCAGGCTTTTCGTCCACGATAAAATTTCTGGCAATCAGTTCCTCCGCAGAATAGGCAGTAAGACTGTAAGTCCCTGGCAGATCGACAATTGTCATCCCCATACCGCCATGTTGGCGATAGCCTTCCTTTCGCTCGACTGTTACGCCGGGGTAATTGCCCACGTGCTGGCGGGCACCGGTTAGATTGTTGAATATGGTCGTTTTACCCGAGTTCGGGTTTCCCGCGAGGGCAACTACGATCTTTGATTTCATATGCCTTACCAACCTCCTGTTCCTTCTTCATAATGATTAGCCATCAACAATAAAATTAGGTGATCCTAATATATTAAACAAAAAAAATTATGCGACCATAACCTTTTGAGCCATCCCGTGGCCGAAAATAACGCGACTACCCTTAACCGCAACGATGATGGGTCCCCACGCTGAACCGGAGATCACCTCTATTTGTACACCCGGCACGAGACCCATGGCGGCAAGTCTGCCCTGCATTCCCTGGCCGGCATTCAAGCCGATAATATATACCCGTTTTCCCGTTTCAACATTGGTTAATGACATGGTCTATTCCCTCTATAAGCAGCATGGCTGCGGTTAGATAACCTCAACATCAATCCCTGCGGCCTCATCCTTTCGTAGGGAGAGATGATATCCTTTTACCTTGACATCGATGGGGTCCCCCAACGGGGCGATGCGCTCCAGCTCAACAACTGAGCCGGGGGTAACACCCATCTCAAGAATTCGCTTATTGATCTCGCCCCGCCCACGCATTTTCACAATCTTGCATTTCTGACCAGGCTTTAAATCTTTGAGTGTTAATGATTCCACCTTCTTATCGCCTCCCATTTTTTTCCTTTTCCTTATTTCTTCGATGCATTCATGAATGCATGCCTCACAGTTTTGTTGAGTGCTGTCATGATCACATTGATAACTGAACCCCTTTATCCATTTGTTCCCACCCCGCGGGCAGGTCTGGACAAAATCAACGAATTGGATAAACCTGTCGAAAATACCCTTCGGAATCGAATGTTCCATTTGGCACGCCGCTGTGCCGGCCTCCGCCTCATCAACTAAGAGAACGTCCACAAAGAAATCGTGGAGAACTTCGTGGCGGCGCACCACATCTTTGGCAGCTGCTTCACCAACTTGCGTAAGCGTGATCAGATCGTATGGTGTGTAGTTAATGAGTTTTTTGTCTGCAAGTGAGCGAAGAGCGCCAGTCACTGAAGCCCGGGTGACTTTCAGACGTTTTGCAATGTCACTTGGTTTTGCCGCATGCTTGTCGGCGACAATATGAAAGATTGCTTCCAAATAATCCTCAAGGCTTGCGGTTAATGTATCAGTTAGAGTCATTTTTTGTTCCTCACTATTGTACGATAATTAGCTATGCCTAATTTTATACAGTATAGCTAACTTTTATGTCAAGAGTTTTTTTAATATTTTTAAGATAACTTTCTTTTCCTGTATGTATGGCTTCACATAATGCCTGGGAACAGGTGGCAAAGAATAGCTACAAAGGTCGGTTTTGCTCTGATCCTTGGGGTATACCCACTCATTGCTCTGCTTCAGGGTCGTCCTTTCTCGCAATGGATCATACCGGGGACCTTTCCCTGCCCAACGACTGCACTGGCCCTCGTTTTCATGGCGACAACTTCCTCCGCCAGACGTCGGTGGCTTTATCTCGTTACAGTATGCCTTCTGTTGATATGGGCTGTCCCGTTTCCGATCATGATTCAGATACCGAGATTCGGAGTATACGAAGACAGTATCATGCTGGCAATAGGAATCTACAGTCTCATTATGTTGATAGCAAACGCGAGGAAAGCAAAGCGCGAGAAAAGTGCTAAACTTTAATCGCCTTCACCAGACGTAGGTTTTGCCTCACGCTCTCCGTCTAGAGAATTCGCCGGCGCCTGTGCCGGTCATGGGTATAGAGGAAACTTTGGAATTATAAGCCACCTGAAAAGAGCCAGAATGCCAGGGCGAGGAGGATCCGGTAGATTCCGAAGCTGACAAAGGAATGATGCTTTATGAAAGTGAGGAGGAATTTAACACCAAGCAAGGCGGAAAAAAAGGAAACAATAAAACCGATTGACAAAAAATTGAGCTGTGCAGCCGAGAACTGACTTGCGTTCTTCATAAGGTCCAGTCCGGTTGCTGCCAGCATGGTGGGTACTGCGAGAAGAAAGGAGAACTCAACGATCGTCTTTCTCTTAAGTCCCAGGACCAGACCGCCAACAATCGTGGCCGCAGAGCGAGATACGCCGGGGATCATGGCAATGGACTGAAACAATCCAATCAAGAGCGATGTGCGGTATGAAATGGTGCCCAGGTCTTCCACGGCACTATCTTTTTCCTTGTGCAGAATTTCAAACACAATGAGACAAATCCCACCGATGAACATGGACCAGAGGACTACCTGGTTGCTTGCCATGAGGTAATGCTTGATAATCTTGTAGAAGATAAGGCCGAGCACGGCCGTAGGAAAAAATGCCACCAAGACCCTTTTGAGAATTTCGAAATTGATCAGTAAGGATTTCCAGTAGAGAACGATTACAGATAAAATTGCTCCAAACTGGATCACGATCTCGAAGGTTTTGAGAAATTCAGTCTGAGAAAGTCCCAGTATGTGGGCTGTAAGTATTAAATGGCCTGTTGATGATATGGGCAGGAACTCTGTGATACCTTCGATGATTCCTAATATGATTGCCTGGATTATATTCACCGGACAAGTTTGCTATACGAGTCTGATTTTGTCAAGACTTAATCCAGCTATACAGAATCTATATCATGTTTATCTACCTTGTCTCAAAGGGCTGCTTATTCAGTCGCGAGGCTGTTGTATGAGCAATAGGGCTCTTCGTGGAGGAAATCACCATGGAGCTCGAAGGCACGGGCGCGGCATCCACCGCAAATCTTCAGATAGCGGCACCTGCCGCACTTACCCCTGTAGGACGTAAGGTCTCTCAGTTGATTGAAAACGGGAGATTCTTCCCAGACTTTTTGAACGCCATGGGCACGGACATCTCCGGAGGCCAGTTCGAGATAGCCGCATGGTTGGGCAATCCCCCTGTGGGATATGAACATAAAGCTCTTCCCGGCAAGACATCCTGCGCTTTTCGGGATATCGCCTTTTTCTTTTACAATGCGGTAATAGTGGGGCGCGCAGGTAACCTTCATTTCGATCTCATTCTTCGATTCGATATCATACAGCCAATTGAGCACATCTTCGTACGCCTCGGTGTCCAGTTCTTTGCCTTTGAGGTCTTTGGCCCGACCGACCGGGACAAGAAGAAAAACATGCCAGGCAACTGCACCTATTGACTTGATCAGATTGTAGATGTCCAGGAGGTCATCAACATTGAAGCGTGTTACCGTTGTGTTGATCTGGAATGGAAGGTTAACGCTATTCAAAATATCTGCCGCCTTCATAACTGAGTTGAAGGAGCCGATTATCCCCCTGAAGGCATCATGGTTTTTTGCGTTTTTGCCATCAAGGCTGAGGCTGACCCGTTTGATCCCATACTCCTTGAGTCTTTGTGCCTTTTCCTCCGTGAGGAGCGTACCATTGATAGCCATAACGAGCCTTAAACCCTTGGCATTTCCATACTCAATGATGTCGAAGATGTCGTCCCGCATGAGCGGCTCGCCACCGGTAAGGATGATCGTTGGGGAGGCGAAACCGGCAATCTGGTCAAGCACCTGTTTGCACTCGGAGAGGGTCAGTTCACCTTCATGGGGACCTTTGGATGCGGCTGCCCTGCAATGAACACAGTTGAGGTTGCAGTTGCGGGTGAGCTCCCATGCAACCATTCTTAAAGTGTTGCTTTGTACCATCCCGCCAGGTCCTTTGCGAAATAAGTGATAATCATGTCGGCGCCGGATCTCCTTATTGCGGTATTGGCCTCAACGACAGTATGCTGATAGTCAAGATATCCTTTTGAAGCAGCAAGCTTGATCATGGTGTATTCGCCGCTTACTGAATAGGCAGCAAGGGGAATGTTGAACTCCCGTCGCGCCATGGAGAGGATATCAAGATAGAAGAGAGCAGGCTTTACCATGATAATGTCAGCACCTTCCTGAATATCGAGTCTGATCTCACGGAGGGCTTCCCTCTGGTTTGGCGGACCCATTTGGTATCCCCGCCGGTCTCCGAACTGGGGCGCAGACTCTGCTGCCTCCCTGAAAGGGCCGTAAAGGGCTGAGGCATATTTGGCTGCATAGCTCATGATAGGGATAGTGGTATAGCCGCTGATATCGAGCGTCTCCCTGATAACGTTCACCCTTCCGTCCATCATGTCCGAAGGGGCAACCATGTCGGCTCCAGCCTCAACATGTGAGAGGGCGCTCCGTGCAAGGAACTTGAGTGTTTCATCGTTGTCCACATCACCATTTTTGATGATGCCGCAATGACCATGGCTTGTGTACTCACACATGCACACGTCAGTGATGACCATAATGTCGTTGCCGAAAAGCTTCTTTATAATTCGAACTGCCTTTTGAACAATCCCGTTCTCAGCATACGCACCGCTTCCAACCTCATCTTTCTTCTCCGGGATACCGAAAAGGAGAACAGCCGGTATGGAGAGGCTCACAACATCTTCAATTTCTTGTGGAAGACCTTCTACAGAAAACTGATTTACATCGGGCATAGCAGGTATGGGCACTTTTTTCTCGGCCATTTCCTTTACAAAGACAGGATAGATGAGATGGTTCGGTGAGAGCTCCGTCTCCTGAATCATGCTCCGAAACTTCTCATTTTTCCTCAACCGGCGTGGCCTGTAAACGGGATAGTTCATGTTCACCTCATAATAAAGCATAGGGAATAGGGCATGGAGCATGGGGTTAAACCCTTTGCACTCTGCGTTACGCTCTCTGCGGTTTTCTAATTTCCTCCTCTGTCAGATAACACTGCGGGTCTTCTGCCCACACATCCCCTGTTTTCGCCTCGGCCCGTACTCTGAAATTGCCGCCGCAGATATTCAGCCATCTGCAGGTTGCACATCTGCCCTTGACGAACTCCTTTTTTCTTTTCAGTTTACCCATAAGCTCGTTTGAAGCGTCCATCCATATTTCGCTGAATGGCCTCTCCCGGACATTGCCAAAACTATAGTGTCGCCAGAACTGGTCTGCATGAACATTTCCTTCCTCATCAACACAGCCGATACCAATCCCTGAAGCGTTTCCCTCATTCATCATGAGGAGGTCCAACACCTCTGCCGCCCTTGCCGGGTCTTCCTTAAGGAGACGCATATAAAGATACGGACCATCTGCATGGTTGTCTACAGTAAGCACCTCTATGGGTTTACCATTATTAAAAAACTCTTTGGTGCGACCGAGGATATAATCCACTGATTGCCGAGCCTCTTCATGGGTAAGGTCCTCGTTGATAAGCGCTGAACCACGGCCCGCATACACGAGATGGTAGAAACAGACCCGTTCAACCCCTTCCTTTTCTATAAGGTCAAAGATCTTGGGAATTTCTTTGTAGTTTCGTTTGTTGATGGTAAAACGGAGCCCAACCTTGATGCCTGCCTTTTTTGCGTTTCTGATTCCAGTGATGGCCTTATCGTAAGCACCTTTGACTCCTCTGAAAGAATCATTGACATCTCCAATCCCATCGAGACTGACCCCGATGTAAGAAAGGTTAAAACGGGCAAATATGCCGGCCTTTTCCTCGGTTATGAGGGTCCCGTTCGTGGAGATGACTGCCCGCATCCCTTTTTTTACAGCATAATCGATCAGTTCGGGAAGGTCTTCACGGAGTACGGGTTCACCCCCTGAAAAGAGCATAACAGGAGAGCCAAAGGCAGCAAGATCATCAATGAGGCGCTTTCCTTCTTCTGTATTGAGTTCGTTACCTTTGAAAAAGGCATCTTTTGCGTGGGCATAACAATGGATGCATTTCAGGTTGCATCGCCTGGTCATGTTCCAGACAACGACAGGTTTCTTATCAGCGGAAAACTGCAGGAGATGGCTCGGGAGTCTCTTTGAATCCCTGCCATACCTGAGGGGATCAGACGCCTCAACAGCTCCGCAATAAAGTTTCGATATTCCGATCACCCTTTTATTTTGAGCATAAAAGGGGTAAAAGTCAACAACAAAGCCTAAATCTGGGAGAAAGGCGGGAAGAGCTGGATTGGAGGATTAAGAAAATGCCTCCTACCCCCGTTTTTCCCGCTCGTCCCGCCTTTCGCCCTACCTCATATCATCTTCACTTCAGACAGGGGACGGATTCTCTCGACTTCGGGATTGAGCCACGAGGGCGGAGGTGTTCCCCGGAGAACTGCAAGCAGATTACGTGCAGCAAGCTCTGACATGGCAGAACGGGTCTGTGTGGTTGCGCTCCCCATGTGAGGAACAAGGACAACGTTGTCCAATGCAAGGAGAGGATTCTTTGGATCGATGGGCTCTTTTTCGTAAACGTCAAGACCGGCCCCGGCAATCCAATGCTCTTTAAGGGCTTTTGCAAGCGCCTGTTCATCGATTACTGCACCTCTGGCAGTGTTGACAAGAATTGCCGTTGGCTTCATCAGCTTTAACTTCTCTGCGTTGATGAGATGGTGTGTGTCTGGTGTGAGGGGCGTATGGAGAGAGACAAAATCTGATGCCCGTAAAAGATCATCAAGAAGCCTGTATTCTAACCCAAGTTTCTCTTCTTCCTTGGGGGCGAGGCGCATACTGTCAGTGTAGAGTACCTTCATGCCGAACCCCTTGGCTCGTTGAGCCATTGCCTTTCCGATTCTTCCAAGACCGACGATCCCCAGCGTGGCTCCCCACACTGATGTTCCGAACAGGTGTAAGGGAGACCCCATGGCCTTCCATTTGCCTTCCCGGACGAATTGGTCACACCGGGGAATTTTCCTGGCCATGCTGAGCAGAAGGGCAAAGGCAAGGTCTGCAGTTGCATCGGTGAGAATTCCCGGGGTATAACCGATGTAGATCCCCCTCTTTGTTGCATCTTGCACGTCGATATGCTCGTATCCTACACTGAAGGTGCTGATAACTTTAAGGTGGGGGGCTATCTCCATGAGCGCCTTGTCGATTTTATCCCCTGGGAG
>Ga0351917_1175_pt3 | contig 18599 bp, 29 predicted proteins | sample TotcelHT113001N4_FD_206834 | JGI IMG/M metagenome (GOLD analysis project Ga0351917, IMG submission 206834) | Enriched cells from coal bed in the Powder River Basin, Montana, United States - Total cells T11 rep1 HSBNCT.T11.300.1.N4 ...
TCACTCATTTCTTTTTACCTCCACCAATCTTATTTACTATCTGTCATATAAGAACTAAAACATTCTTTAGCAAGTAGCAAATGCGAAATACTTCCTTTTCGCTCACACCCGCGTGCCCGCTTCCGCAGAAGATGTCACCCTCCTGCATACATCCTTCAGTATCTGTGCGGACTGCTTAAGATCACTCTCTTCGGCTCGGTCAAGCTCCGTTTCGACAATACGACTTACGCCCTTTTTGCTGACAATACATGGGACACTGAGACAACACTCGTTGATGCCGTATTCACCGTTCAGCATCATGGAAATGGTGAGCGCACTGTTTTCACCTCTGATTACCGCCTCAACAATGTTCGTCGCTGCCAAAGCCACCCCGTAGTTAGTCGATCCTTTTGCCTCGATAATGTGATAAGCAGAATTCTTCACTGCTTCGGTGATTTCTGTCTTGTCGAGCGGGGCACAGCCACGGGCACAGTGTCTGCAGAATAGTTCAAGGGAGGTTCCCGCCATTCGAACCTGGCTCCACAAGAGCACCTCGCTGTCACCGTGCTCACCAATGACGTAGGCATGAACATTGTGGGTATCTATATTGCAGTGCTGGCCGAGAAGGTAGTGGAATCGGGCTGAATCAAGGACCGTTCCCGATCCGATAACCTGGCGCGGTGGTAATCCTGAGTGTTTCACCACGGCATAGGTCATTATATCCACCGGGTTTGTTATCACCAAGAGCAAGGCTTCTGAGGTATAAGGTGTTATGCTGTCGACAATACTCTTACATATTTGAGCATTACGATCGACGAGGTCAAGCCTTGTTTCCCCCAGTTTCTGGCGGGCATCGGCCGTTATGACGATCACGTCGGCCCCTTTGCAATCGGGATATTCACCAGCATATATGTGTACCGGCGGGACAAAGGGGAGGCCATGGTTCATATCCATCGCCTGGCCCAGAGCCAGCTCGTGATCGCTGTCGATTAAAATAATCTCTGTGGCAACGCCTGTGATCTGTAATGTATACGCAAGCGTTGTTCCCACACTTCCCGCGCCGACAATAACAACCTTTGGCATGGTTTTACCTCACTGCTTTTTTCGCCTCTGACCGAACGGTGAGCTAACGCTACCCTACTGGTGGGCGTCAGCAAACCAACCTCATGTCTTAAGGAATGCAAACAGGTCGGCGTTGAGCTGGTCTTTGTGCGTGTATGCGAGGCCGTGGGGTGCGCCCGGGTAGACCTTCAGGGTCGCGTCCTTGACCAGCTTCGATGAGCGGAGAGCCGAGGCCCCGATTGGCACGATCTGGTCGTCGTCGCCGTGAAGGATAAGCGTTGGCATGTCGAATTTCTTGAGATCTTCCGTGAAATCCGTCTCGGAGAACGCCTTGATGCAGTCAAAGGTGTTCTTGTGACCGGCCTGCATCCCCTGGAGCCAGAACGAGTCGATCATGCCCTGCGAGACCTTGGCATCTGGCCTGTTGGCCCCGAAGAACGGGCCGCTGGCGAGATCCTTATAGAACTGCGAGCGGTCGGTGGTGGAGCCAAGTCGAATCCCGTCGAACACCTCAATCGGCAAGCCGTCAGGGTTGGCCGCCGTTTTCAGCATCAGCGGCGGAACGGCAGAGAACAGTGCAGCCTTGGCCACCCTTTTTGTTCCGTGACGGCCAATATAGCGGGCAACTTCACCGCCACCTGCGGAGAAGCCGATCAGGACGGCGCTTTTCAGGTCGAGCGTTTCGATGAGCTCCGAGAGGTCGTCGGCATAGGTATCCATATCGTTGCCACTCCAGGGCTGGCTTGACCGCCCATGGCCGCGACGGTCATGGGCAATGCAACGAAACCCGTTGGAGGCCAGGAACACCATCTGAGCCTCCCAGCTGTCCGCGCAGAGAGGCCAGCCGTGGCTGAATACCACAGGTTGTCCAGTGCCCCAGTCCTTGTAGTAGATCTGCGTACCATCTTTCGTCGTAATCGTGGTCATTGTTTGCCTCCTTTTTTATCGGCAGGGGTCGGCGACCTCTCATGTCCGTCCAACTGCTTGCGCTCAATGGGCGGTCAAAGCATAGCCCGGTCGATACAGCAACCTGAGATACGATGAACTCAGCTGTCCTTTAACGTACCCGCCATTAGCTGGCGTTCTGTAGGGCAAATTCCCAGTTGATCAGGTTGTCGAGCACGGCATTAACATAGTCGGCACGACGATTCTGATAATCCAGATAGTAAGCATGCTCCCATACGTCAATGGTAAGCAGTGGCTTCATGCCCGTTATCAAAGGGATATCGGCGTTGGCGGTCTTTACCACCTTGAGCCTGCCGCTCTCGATGACAAGCCAAGCCCAACCACTCCCGAACTGTGAAACGGCCGCGCTGGCAAGCTCCTTCTTGCAGGCGTCGACGCTGCCGAAAGATGCTTCGATTCTCTGTTTGAGTGCAACGGATGGTTCGCCTCCACCCTTTGGTCTCATGCTATTCCAATAGAACGTGTGGTTCCATGCTTGTGCCGCGTTATTGAAGATAGCGGTCTTGTCTGCTTTGCCGGCTATCTCGGTGATGATTTTCTCCAACGACAGGTTCACAAATTCCGTTCCTGCAATAAGCTTGTTCAGATTGTCCACATAGCCTTTGTGATGTTTTCCATAGTGAAAACTTATCGTTTTGGCTGTTATGACTGGTTCGAATGCGTTTTCGGCATACGGAAGAGGGGGTAAGACATGGGGCGACGCTGCTTTAAGCACAGTCGAGGAATTATTTGTATCTTTTTTGTCCATATCGGTCTCCTTATGGTTAAAAAATCCTGCAATACATCAAACTATCCTGACTTTTTTTTCGTCAAAATTATGTGAGACGTGACACCTACCGTCGTCTACTCCAATAGAAGCCGCCGCCGCCGAACAACAGGAACAATACGACGATTATAATGATGAGCGTTGTGGTATCCATGGTTATTTCCTTTCTTTCAGGACCTTCTTGGCCTGACCGACCTTTTTCTGCGCTTTGCCGGTTACCTTTTCGGCTTTGCCTTTCGCTTCCAACGTGGGATTATCGGTGATTTTCCCGGCCACTTCCCTGACCTTACCCTTTGCTTCGTGAAAGGTACCTTCCGTCTTGTCCCTCATACTCGATTTCATGGTATTCCTCCTTTATAAGGATTTCGATTTGGCTGCTGATATGTTATCCGCAGTCCGTAATCAGAGCGCTGCCTGAGACAAAAACTTTTGGAGTGCAGGCAATCCCGAACTCACTCCCTGGTTCTTCACCGCTTGTGGTCCAGTTCAGCGCCCTGTTTATCTCATCTCCAACTGCATCAAGTCTTCCCAGAATGCTTTCCCACTCGTTGACCCTTCCGTCTTTCATCTCCCTATAGTCTGTTCGAATACCATTCATAAAACCTCCCTCGTTTCTTGGAACAAGCATACTGTTGGTTAATGAATTCTGCCACATGACGCGCCAAGGGGTATTGACATCATATTCACTATTTCCTGCTTGGTGAGCGGAAGGTATAGATTGACTTCAGTACCCTTTCCCGCCTGGCTCTCTACCCTTATTCTCCCGAGATGCTGCTTGATAATGCGGTAAGCTATGGCGAGGGCCAGACCATTACCATCTGTTTTTGTGGTAAAGAATGGCTCAAGTATTTTCTCCTTAAGCTTCTCGTCTATACCTCTGCCCGTATCTGTAAGGCAAATGAAAGCACATGCGCCTATGATAGAGTTGTCGCCATTGAGCAGAGATTCAATTTCAAAATTGATCTGATTGACAGTCAGTGAGAACCTGCCGGAACCGGGTACTGCATCCAGTGCATTCTTGATAAGATGCGTCAAGGTTTCCCGCATACGGGCCATATCTGCCATGAGCTTCAGGTTTTTTTCCAAAAGTGTTATTGTTACGTCAATGCCACCGTTCACATACTGTGGCAAAACATTCTCGACTGTTCTCACAACCTCGTTGAGATCCGTCTCTTTCAATTTTAAACTCCCACCGATGCTGAAAGCGGGGAGGATAGTAATCTGGGGTTGTCTTTGAAAGTTTTCTATCATTTTACACCCCCTAAAGTTACATATATGTGATGCCCAAATAACGCAGTTAAAACTGTTTTGTCTGCAAGCGGAACTTACTTCCTATGTTCTCCCTCCCCTCCTTCAGGTTTTCCCTGGGGCTGAGAGCGTTGCTGTTGAACTTTTCCCTGAGGTTGCTGTCTTGGTTGTTGCACCTGAGGTTGTTTCTGCTGTTGAACTTTTCCCTGAGGTTGCTGCTTTGGTTGCTGAACCTGTCTTGGTTGTTGCACCTGTGGTTGCTGCTTTGGTTGCTGAACCTTTCTTGGTTGTTGCACCTGTGGTTGCCTCTGCTGTTGGCCTTGAGGTCTCTGAACCTGAGGTTGTCTCTGTTGACGCTGTTGCTGCTGTCTCTGCTGAACCTGAGGCTGTCTTCGTTGCTGTTGTCTCTGCTGATCGCGGAGTTCTCGTTGTCTTTGTTGCTGCTGTAATAGTTGCCGATGTTGCTGAACATCGGTTCTCTGTTGATATTCCCGTTCCCTCTGGCGTCTCAGTTCCTGTCTCTGTGGTTGTGGCCGGGGTTGATAACCCTGGACGCCCCAGGTTCTTTGTCTTTCCCAGTATCTATTACGATGCCAATTCTGCCAGTTTCGTTGAAATCGTTGGTGAGGAATCCGTTCATAATTCCACGGGCGCCCTTGCCAATTGCGGTTCGTGTAGTATCCTCTCCAGCCTGGGTCTACATCATAATAAAAGCTTGGAACAGTGTTGTAATAACCCCAGCCCCGGTCATAATACCGTGAGCGATACCAACGGCCATACCATGGACGCCACCACCAGCCATTCCAGAAAAAGAGATCTACCTCTATCCCCGGAACAACGTAAACACTGTCCGTTTCAGGCAGGACTATAACCTCCGGAGGTGCGGCAAACGCTATTGGGGACGGCAGACCAAAACTAATGCCTATATTTACCTGTGCCATGGTTGGGAGAGGCGCTAACATAACCAACGCCAAAAGTATTGCTCCAAAAAGTAACTTCTTCATTGTATTGCCTCCTATACGCATCACTGTATTGTCTCCCATCAGCCTTTCTTCATTCCCATAACCAGCAGAGCGATACCGCCCACGATCACAATAGCCCCCACAATGGGTGTCAGCGGAATCGTTTTGGTTTTCTCAGCCGTCACCTTGATGGGGCCAAGATCGACGACATTCTCTCTGGTGGTGTAGGTGATGCCCTGGTAAGCGAGTGTCGCTATTCCCAGAGCGATCAGTATGATCGCAATTATGATTGTTGGTTTCATCAAACCTCCCGTTTCCTTAAGCTTTCATGGGACAAGGGGGCTTACGTTACTACCCTCGTCTCCCCTGAATGAAGCCGACTACCACAACGATAATGGCAATCACCAGAAGGATATGAATGATTCCGCCCATCGTGTAGCTGGTCACCAAACCCAACAGCCAGAGAACTATCAGTATTACAGCAATTGTCCATAACATGGGATCCTCCTTCTCTTACCCTATAATAAAAAGCCGCTCGCTACTTCCCAAAGACCTTCTTGACCTGACCGGCCTTTTTCTGCGCTTTGCCGGTTACCTTTTCGGCTTTGCCTTTCGCTTCCAACGTGGGATTGTCGGTTATTTTCCCGGCCATTTCCCTAACCTTACCCTTTGCTTCGTGAAAGGCGCCTTCCGTCTTGTCCCTCATACTCGATTTCATAGTATTCCTCCTTTTAAGGATTTCTATTTGGCTGCTGGTATGCTAGCCGCAGTTCTGTCATCAGAGTGCCGCCTGGGACGACACCTTTTGGAGTGCGGGCAATCCTGAACCCACTCCCTGGTTCTTCAATGCTTGTGACCCGACCCAGCGCCCTTTTGATCTCATCTGCAAGCGAATCAAATCTTCCAAGAATGCTTTCCCACTCGTTCCGGTTGACCCCCCTGATCCCGGTAGGGTTTACTCGAATGCCGTTCATATCCTCTCCTTTTCGTCCTGTTTGATCGGACACAATCCTACAAACAAAGACATTTTTTCTTGTGTCATAGGACATATTCAACATGAGTGACCTTATATGTCGCTCCTCAGAACCATACCTATCCCTCTCAAAGACACCGACTTCCTCAAAAAGGTCGAGTGTTTTCGCACGATATTCTTCAGAAAATCGTGTCTTTCCTGTAAAGGCAGGTCAAAGTAAAACCTGCTTTTAATAAGCATCCATATGATTTTCTTAATCTTGGGCTTATGACTCATACATCTAAATAGGGCAAGATTTATGCCATCTCATGGTTATGGCTATTATGAAATGATATAGTTCAATGACACCACAGATCACGAATACTGATGGAATCGTGTATGAAACAGTGAAATCTGAGATACAAGAGTTCAGGAAGTTTTCAACGAAATACTTATAGATGTTCTTATGCCCGGCCCACAGTTATCGGACGCCCATCTCGTAGCCCGTTCAAAGGACAATCAAGTTGCAAGGTAAGCGTAGAGGTCTTATTCTTATCACAGGATGGCAAAAGGACGCGTGAGACACAGGATTTTGATCGTCGACGATAATGAGATAGTATCCGACATGATGAAGCAGATGCTCCGACGCATGGACTATCTGTCGGTCATATGTAATAAACCGACTGATGCACTTTCGCTCTTTTCGAGGGCTCCAGAAAGATTCGATGCAGTAATCGTGGACGAGATAATGCCCGGCTTGAGGGGGACCGAGTTGGCCGCTGAACTACTCCGGATAAAGAACGATATCCCCATTATCCTGATTACCGGACATGGCATCATGATCTCCCTGGAGATGATCAGAAAAAGCGGTGTAAAAGCCACGCTGATCAAGCCGGTGAAAAGGGCATGGCTTCAAAAAGCTCTCACCGAACTGTTAACCTAGCGAAAACTAGGGCGGCAACAGTTCCCCCATAAGTATCTTTTAGGGTCAGCGCAGCCTCGAGGGCAACCAGATCAAAAGGGTTGATAATAGACTCTACCCCGGAGCGGATCAGCGTATTCGTTTCCGGATCGATTTTAACATCTGCAGTATCGGGGACTTGTTTTATACAACAGATAATATCCATTAGGCCTTCACGCTTGTTCCATAACGTCTGTTTTGGGTATCCCGATGGCAACCTTCCCGCCCGTCGCAATCATTGCATACGCACAAAGGCGTCCATCGCCGGTTCGGTAGTTCATGTTTGACGGTTTGGTAAGCAAGAGAACATCGCAGCCCACTGCTTTCATCATGGTTGCGCATTTTTCAATACGCCCGCGGAAAGAGTTTGAATTCATCTTTCCGCCTCCTTATAGCGATAACATTTCGTCACTTATCGAGGTTGACGACCGGTCCGGTCTTCAAGCAGATTGAACAGGAGGAAAATCAGGGATGTCGAGAATAAGAGTATTTCCCGGGCGTTATTCTCAAGTGCAGTGATAAATCCACCCTCTTTTCTTTCCAACTTGTTTCCATCCGTGGCAATAGATTGAACGTAGCTATTCGCTGATCGTTGGGCCCTCCAGAAAATTCTCATGGCAAAAACCTCCTTTCGTAACACTCATGTTGCTAAGTCTCTATGTGGAGTTTTATGAAACCTCACCTTGTTCTTTCGTTGAACTTATGATAATTTTCAACACGCTCTGGTTTTCCGGATGGGCGCCATACGTCTAACTTCACCAAATCCCCATTGAAACTCGCTCTGGCTTTTTTGAGAATCCTCTGCTCTATCTGCCTCACACGCTCCCGTGATATATGAAACCGTGTCCCGATCTCCTCGAGGGTTCTCGGTTCTTCTGACATAAGACGATGATCAAGTATGCAGGCTTCCTTCTCATTCAAGGTGGTCTTGAATGCCTTGATTCTCTCCTTTAATACATTCTGTGTGTCTTTTTCACTGACTATATCCTCAACATCATCATCAGTGCTGAGCACGTCCATCATGGTGTCCGTTCCCTCATCGTACAGAGGGGCTTCCAGATATACATCGTTACACGTGAGCCGCGTCTCCATCTCCACCACTTCCTCCTCCTTCACCTGCAGGGTGCTCGCAAGAAGCTTCGGGGCAGGATAAAGGCCAAGGCTTTCGAGTCTCCGCTTTTCTTTATTCAGCCGGAAAAAGAGTTTCCTCTGGCCCTGGGTCGTCCCTACCTTGACCAGACTCCAGGAATCCATCAAGTATTTCAATATATAGGCCCGTATCCAGAATTGCGCATAGGTTGAAAATTTTGTTCCCTTGTAGGGATTGTACTTCTTGACCGCATGGAGAAGCCCTACATTGCCCTCCTGGATAAGGTCGAGGATATTGAGGTAGGTATTATAATAGCCCATGGCGATCTTGACCACCAGCCTGAGGTTGGACACAGTGAGTTTTTCAACTGCATCAAGATCCTTATCTTTGTAAATGACTCGTGTAACCTTTCGCTCCTCTTCCCGGGAAAGAATGGGGTATTTTGCCACTTCTAAGAGGTATGCCTTTAGGGTATCATGCCTGACAGGCAGGCGCTCATCCTCTTTCACTTCTCCTGGCTCTCTGAAATCGTCAAGCATAGAATGCTCTTTTAACATAGCAACCTCCTGTCGATAATGTGTCCCGTATACCGTGATGCTTAATCAAGAATCGGGCCACAGGGTGCAAGGCGGAGAGGGCCAAAGATATCAATGGGTTAACAACACTGATTGAATTGTTCAAAGAAGAGCATTGTCTTGAGTTACAGGATTGTGTCCGGTTAAACAAGACATAGCCCCATCCGGAAAAAACTCCTGACCATTTTTGAATGAAGAAGTCAGATGCTTTGTATCGTGATGATTACCAAGTTTAAGTTGGATAATTGTCAAAGGTGCAGCATGCTATTGGGTATTGCCAAAATGCATTTCGATCTGCGACAGTTTGGCCCTGCAGTACAATGTCTGGAAAAGATTATAAATGCCTATCCATGGAGTTTTGCCGCGCCGGAGGCGGTTTACTAGCATGGTGTTTGCGGATTTAAAACCACCCACGAAGCTGGACCGCTGAAGAAGGCATATGAAAACATCGCAAAGGAATATCCTTACAGCGAGTGGGTCAAACGGGCGCTTCCCTATCGACTGTTGTAATAACAGCATCTTGTCGTTACGGGATAGTGATTGTGGTATGACAGCGCAGGTGCGTGAAAACTCTTAGAGAGCTTCCCGCGTCATACTCATCTTATGCCGTTATTTTCCACAGGTTTTTCGATTGAAGATACTGTATCAATCCTCCTCCGATGAGATCGCTGTATTTACCCGTTAAAATCCCGTGGGCAACAATTGATATAATTTAAATAGTCAGATATGTATCAGGAGCTAGGCTGGTTGCGAGCATCACCATGTTGATGTCGCGATGCTCCATCCATGTATTAGAACGCCAGGAAGACTCATCAAGCCAGAAAGCCTCGATCATCTCACCGATTGGAACAAATCGCTTCAGGTAATCAATCCTTGCGACGATCTCTTGTACACCCGGAAAAGTATTATTTTGATGTTCAAACAAATTTTTCAGTCTTTCTATGGCGTGCAGCCCAATGGAGAGGCCCAGCTCACGGAAAGCAAGGCGGTAATCAGCGGGATAATGAAGAGTCTGCTGGGTGGCGAAAGATTTGATTCCCGCCATAGAGGCATCGAGCAAAACTAATAGCATTCTGGTTTTTGCTGGATCGCCTTGAGCAATAAGCTGTCCAACCCTGTAAGCATCACTGAGGAGGCCCCCAAGGCCGAGAGAATCATCGGTAACCCAATCCTTTCCTCTACACATAGCTTCCATGTCGGCAATCTCAGCCGTCAGGTCAACCCAGGAAGGCTTTTTCTGGTCTTTCGTCGCTGTAACCTGGAGTTGGCTGAAGGTGATGAAGCCATCAAGGGGATCGTGATGCCCCATGGATGGCACAACAGGGTGAGACAGATCAATGCTCATCTTCCAATACATTCGCTTTTGACCGCCATGAGTAACGCTGTAAACAAATCTTGAATGGGCCGCCTTGGCAAGTTGAACAGCCCACCTTTTATAGGCGAGGTCCCTTGTCAGCGTGCTTACCCTGCTTAGGGCATGCATCCATTTTGTTAAATAATGAAAGTACTGACCATCCCTCTCCCATTCCAGCTGCTCATCAAAAGGTTGATCTGGTCCACGCTCATTCAGCTTCTTACCTATTCGGAGGCCACCCTTGGTTGGATGCTTCCTTCCCTCATTCTCACCAAGCCCGCTGATCCAGCCCTTGCGGGGGTCATCTTCACGATGCCTTGCAAGAACTTGATGCACCTGGTCGACTAGTTTCAGCGCCAGGTTTCTGTATTTTTCCTCCCCTGTTCTCTTCCAGAGCTCTAAGAAGTTGCACACAGCGAATGCATCGGTCCACAGGTAACGTGAAGGGGGCTTGGAGGGTGGATCAAGGCCGGTCAACCCGGTAAACTGATCCATGATATCGAGAACTATCTTTGTGGACGATTTGTCATCCATAATCGTCTGCTTTGTGTCCCTCTTGAATGATATTAGATACGAGGTGGAACAAGTCAACCACATAGCTCCTCCCAACATGAATTGTTGGAGAGATAAATGAGTTCACACCCATAAAGGCAAAGCCATTTGACCCTGCCTGATCATCTGTCTTGCCGTGAGCCATGGGCCTGTCTTTCTATCTCATGAAAGCCCAGATAACTTTAGAAAGTCTATACAGACCCACCCACGTTGCAAATGAAAGGATAATTATTGATAAAACTGAAAAAGGCATCTCAGGATTATGCCACCATTGACTATGACTTTTCATGGTTACCTCCATGAATATATTGTGGCAGAATAAAAATATCTGCAATCAAGGATATAGAGAGAACCTCCGGGCCAACCGTTATTCGGGGGGGAATTGAAGGGCTGGAAGATACCCGGAGGTATGGTTTGCGAACGGTCTAGACATAACGCTGTCAGCGTCTGTAATAATAATATCCTGAAGGAGGATGTACGTCATAAGGGTAATAGGGACGATCATAATAGCGATAATGGCGCTGAGACCGATAGTAGTCATCATCGTAATAATAGGGAGCCACTACGCATGAGGCGGTAGCCAGGAGGACTGCAATAATCAAAACACTCAGGAGTATCCTCATTTTTCACCTCCATGTAGTTAGAATGAAACCGTGATCTTCATTTGAAATAGGATACGGCCTTATCGTAAGCCTTTCGAACTTCTTCCAGGGCAGCATCGGCTTCCGATTTGACCTTATCCCAAGCCTCTTCGCCCGCGGCGGAAAGGTCTTTCAGCTTCTTCTTGGCCACGGTTTGCTTTGCCTTCAAGCTTTCCCAGCTTTCCTTTGCTTCTACCTTTATTTTTGCCCCTTCCTTTTTCACTTTCTTATCGAGGGCGGTAATCTTCTTGTCCAAATCCTGGATCGTTTTGTTTGATTCTTTGTTAAAACTTTCCCTGTTCGTCTTGTCCGCCTGCTTCGGCTCTCCACCGGTCGGCTCTGTTTTGGTCTGGTCTGCCTGGACAATTAATATAGCTTTCTGGTCGACCTGTGCAATGGATGGAATGGGCACGACGAACACCAACACCAAAAACATTGTTTCTAGAAGTAATTTTGTCATGTTGCTGCCTCCTTCAAAGATGGTCAATCTACGTTTGAGAGACGTTACATATGGTCAATGCTTTACAAGTCCTGTGCCACTGAGTGCACCACAACAAGAAGCATAAATATCTGCAGCTATTACGCTATGTTGCTAGGATCTTGCTTGAACCTATGGCTTTTCGTGATTCAAAAGAGGTCTGCTTCAATTGCACTTTTGTCTCGTATTACAGGACGAATCCTGAGATATGGGACGAAAGTAAATATACTTCCTGGTAGCGTAGCCCTTGACACCACGTGAACCATGTCTACATTTCCAATATATGTGAAATAAACAGGGAGGTGCTCTTATGAAACAAAGAATGTTTTTTATCAGGATGCTGTCTGTAATGTTCGGGCTCCTTATGTCATTCGTCATACTCGCAAATTATACACAGGCTGCCACGGCGAACGAGATCAATGTGAGCGTCGATGAGTCCATAAACCGCTTCTACAATCAGGTGGATGGCGCCAGGGAGTTCATGGCCCAGGCTAAGGCAGTGCTGGTGATGCCGAACGTTACGAAGGCAGGGTTTTTTGTAGGGGGCCAGTACGGAGAAGGCGCCCTCATGGTTGAGGGCAAGACGAAAGCCTACTACAACCTGATTGCCGGGTCCTACGGATTTACCTTCGGCGCCCAAAGGATGGACATCATCATAGCATTCATGACCGATGATGCGTTAAAAGGCTTCCAGAAGGTCCAGGGCTGGGAAGTTGGGGTAGACGGCAATGTAGCTCTTGTTGACGTTGGGGGAGGAAAGCGTCTCGACACCACAACGCTCAGGGATCCTGTAGCCGGTTTTGTTTTTGATGCAAAAGGACTTATGGTAGATCTCTCCCTGAAGGGAGCGAAGTTTACACGGATTCAAAAGTAGACTTCCCTTGACATGACTTGGCAAGGGATTTAAATGTATGTCAGCGAACTCTGCAGTCAAGAGGAAATACTGGTTTTATTGTTGCCAAGAGGCCAAGAAGGGTGAGATTTACACCTGCAAGGCGTGTGTGGGTATAATGAACATATACGCTCACAACAAAAGGGGGCTTGTGATGAAACGGTCACTACCGAAAGTGTTATTGGCGGTAATTATAATGTGCCTGACATCCTCCGCTGCACCTGCCGCGACTTCCGACACCTTCCGGTGTCCCAACGGCTCACTTATTCGTATTAATGACAGGCTGGAAATGGTCACGAAGAAGTGTGGTCCCCCCACGACAAGAAGTGTAAGGGGAGGACTTACCGGGTACGCCGACACCCAATACCATGGGAACTTCGACACAGAGGAATGGGTATACAACTTCGGCCCCACCTCTTTCATAATGTATCTCACCTTCACAAACGGAGTTCTCGCAAGTATAGAGAGCGGTGAATACGGATACTGAAGGAAATGCCGTTTACGTGTACAATGTTCGCATCATGATTCTCCGTTCCTGTTGGATTTTAGCAACAGATCACGACCTTCGAAGTATCGTTTCAGGTTTTGAAGCGAATTGAGATATGTCTTTCTCGTGTTTGGTTTCTACAGCCAGCACCATCGCTCAAATTGAGATATGTCTTTCTCGTGTTTGGTTTCTACAGCCAGCACCATCGCTCAAATTGATCGAATATCATTCTTTCTCCTTTGTTTCTTCGCAATCGTTACACCTATTACGTTGACAGTTTCGCCCTTGTCATTGGGTGCGCGTAGACTTGTTTTCTCTACACCAGTGGACTCCAAAATCACCATCGTCTTGTTTCCCGCGCGTGGTTTCATTTCGTCGATGCCAATCCAGTATTTGCCGGTCGCCTTGTCATAGCGCATTTCCACAGTCACTGGCTTCTCGACTTGCTCTTTTACAGCGGGCGCGTTTTTACCAAAGCCAAAATCCAACACTTGACCTTCGACCATGCTTGATGCTTTCTTAATGTGACCTGATATGTGGTAACATTAGGAAGTTTCTATGTTCTCTGATGAATCTGGAAACTTCTATAATTCTAACCAGAAAGGAGAAGTAACATGGCTGAAAACTTTATAAGTGGTGTAGCTCAGGTGATGAAGCTCAAAGAAATGCTCATCATGCCAGCCAACAAACCGCATGCTCTCAAAGCTGTAACACGGTATAAGATGCTGTTGGTGATGATCAAATAAATAAAAGTATAAGGAGACCTTTTATGAAATTTGAAATAGCTCCAAACGTTTATTGGGTAGGCAAGATTGACTGGGAACTCCGAAAGTTTCACGGAGAAGAATATTCAACTCATCGGGGTTCGTCCTATAATTCCTATCTGGTCAAGGATGAAAAGATCGCGCTGATTGACACGGTGTGGATGCCATTTGCCAAAGAATTTGTCGATAATCTTGCAAAAGAGATTGATCTTAACACAATCGACTTTGTTATCGCCAACCACGCCGAGATGGATCATTCAGGTTCTCTGCAGGAGCTGATGCGTCACATTCCTAATAAACCGGTTTACTGCACGGCCAACGGCTTGAAATCACTGAAAGGCCATTATCATCAAGACTGGAACTTTCAAGTCGTAAAAACCGGCGATAAGCTCAGCCTTGGCAAAAAAGAATTGGTCTTTATTGAAGCTCCCATGCTCCATTGGCCCGATACTATGATGGAGTATCTTACCGGCGATGCGATTTTGTTTTCCAATGACGCGTTCGGCCAGCATATCGCCAGCGAGCATCTGTTCAATGATCTTGTTGTCCAATCAGAGCTTTTTGAAGAAGCAATTAAATATTATGCGAATATTCTTACCCCCTTCTCGCCGATGGTGACCAAGAAAATTAATGAAGTGGTGGCCTTAAACCTTCCTGTCAACGCTATCTGCCCGAGCCATGGAGTTATCTGGCGTGACAACCCCTTGCAGATAGCTCAAAAATATTTGCAATGGGCATCGGACTATCAGGAGAACCAAATTACGATTATTTACGATACCATGTGGAATGGTACCCGGAAACTTGCCGAATCCATCGCCAAAGGCATAAAGGAAAAAGATGATACGGTAACGGTGAAGCTTTACAATATCGCCCGCAGCGACATTAATGATGTTGTCACTGAAGTTTTTAAGTCAAAAGCGATTCTTCTCGGCTCACCAACAATCAATAAAGGGGTTCTCTGTGCAATGGCGTCACTCATAGAAATGATCACCGGCCTCAAGTTCAAAAATAAAAAAGCTGCTGCTTTCGGCTGTTACGGCTGGAGTGGTGAGTCGGTGAAAATCCTGAGTGAACAACTTACGAAAGCCGGATTTGAGCTTATGAATGACGGTCTTAAGGCAATGTGGCAGCCGGTTGATGTTGAGACGATGCAGGCCTTTGAGTATGGGAAGGAGATAGCTGGAAAGTTGTAATGTAATAATGAGGAAGAAAAGTTGGTTCTCGATGACACCTACAAACAAATACGCTATGACGTAAAAGATGAAAAGAATGCTAATGAAAATGAGAGAGTCCTGTAGATCTCTCATGATAAATGCAGCAATGAGAAGCCAAATGCCTACGATCAAAACAAGTCCTTTTACAATTTACAATAAGGCGGGCCATGTTCTTGAATATGTACTTTTTGATCACCATTCTCAGTGGCCTTACAAAGGTCTGATCTATGCCCTGCCATTCGCCGTTGACGTATCCTGTTAGACTGTCAGGTTGCATGAGGAGCCTCCTGGAAAGGGACAGATACATCAATGATGCTCACTTCCCGTCGTATAAGGACTTTATAATTCTAACGCATGGTTATCTTGTTCCGAGTAGAGAACCAAAGCCATAATTCAATGGCCGTTCCCTCTTCCCGTTCCCATTTCTCTGCCAGCTTATCTGAATGCGAGAAAGCCTCTCCACGCCCAAATAGGAACCCAAACGCCCTAGACACTTATTGACAACATGTGCGAACGGTGAAGTCGCCTCTTTGCTTGTCATCTCGGTAAAGATGATCCCCATGACCAAACCGTCGACATGCCATCCTTTGACATCGGTGTCCCGTGTCGCGTCAGAGAGCACTTCCGTCATCAATTTTGCGATCTTTTGCCGCTCCTGTATATCGATAAAAGCAGAAAGATCGGCAAGCATTAAAAACACCGGATCTTTTGACCTCTCGCACCTCTTCTCCTCAAGAGCGAGAAACTCTTTGAAGTACTCCTCGTGATACAGTCCAGTCTGACTATCTCGCAGCATGATCTGATCAAACCTCCGATAGTTATTTTGCCCGATTGGTCTCACTGGTTGGGTTTCAGAAGTAACCATATACCGTCCTATACAACAAGAAAAGTCTCAGGAGAGAAGACATTTTCTTGTGTCGCAAGACACATTCAGGTCTTAATGACTCTACCTTTCGTCTCTAAGAAACAGGTCTTGCCTTTGGAAAGACATCGGCTTCCGAGCAGCGGCCGCCCCAGGGCTCACCCATACTTGATGGATTGCCTTTGAGCTAGTAACCCCAGCACCTGTATCCTGCACACCATGTCCTTGAACGTAAAAGGCTTCGGCAAGAAATCAGCATTGGGAATAGACTCCAAGCTAACCCCTTTTTCTTTTAGGTACTCACAGCCATAGCCGCTGATGAATAGGAAGAACACGTTGGCGTCTATCTTGCGCATTTCAATCGCCGCGGTGACGCCATCCATCTCCGGCATACAAACATCCACTATCGCCAGGCTGACTTTGTCAGCGTTCTTTCTGTATAGTTCCAACGCCTCCCTTCCATTTGCCGCACAGAGAACCTCTAAACCTTCTTGGCTCAAAACTTCGCTCAAAAGAAAGCGAAGTGCTTCATCATCTTCGGCAACAATTACCCAGGAGCAGGACTCAGCCTGGACAGATGCCGTGATCTCTTCCGCACTTCGCGGGCCAATAACATCACTTAAGATCATATATGCCTTCTCTTGAGACGACGCCATGCCGTATGAATAGCAAGAACAATACCGTTGGATGGGCAATAATACGTAAATTGATTTAATGACAATGATAACAAACGATTACAATAATCTGCTCATGGTGACGAACCGGGAACAGTCCCGTAAACAACAGGCATATGTCCTGCCTAACGAGAAGAAGTTCTACGGGGCAAGACGACATAAAAGTCTATCTGATTGGCGGATGGATAGTTCGGGCAAGCGTTACCATGTGTAACCTTGAACATTCGACTTTGAAAGAAGAAACAACAGTACAGGAAGCAACAAACGAAATTGCCTTCAGCAATATTTCCCAAATGATTTCGCATACAAAGCGTCACCTTCCACCTACAAAGCAAGCGTTGGGTATATCACGAACAACTGTGAATTACGGATAGAAACAGCGTACAGCACTCTTCCCGATATCACTTCACCCGCTGGTCTTTGCCATCGAGAACCCTTCTCACCGCTTCGGCCAACTCCTGCTTGCTGACGGGCTTCATGAGGAATTCCTTAACGCCTATCTCCCTGCTGCTCTCCGGAGAGATATTATCGCTGTGACCGGTGCAGAGGATGATGGGGATATCTCTTCTTACGTTCAGAAATTCTTTGGCGAGATGAGCCCCGGCCATCTGCGGCATGGCATGATCGGTAATGACGAGATCAAAGAGGGAGGGATCCATCGAAAAGGTTTTCAGGGCTTCCTGGCTTTCTGTTATGGCGGTCACTTTGTAGCCAAGTTTCTCGAGGGTGGCTCGACCCCACTCGACGAGCATTTCCTCATCATCGACGAAGAGGATTCTCTCGTTTCCGCCGGGGGCTTCAACAGGCCGCACGGCCTCTGCCTGTGCATCGGTCTTCACCTTGGGGAGAAGTACGCTGAAGGTAGAGCCCGCCCCGAGTTCGCTTTCAACGGTAACCGTACCTTGGAGGTCTTTTACGATGCCGTATACTACCGCGAGGCCCATACCGGTACCCTTACCAACTTCTCGTGTGGTAAAGAAGGGTTCAAAGACCCTCTTCATAACGTCAGGACCCATACCGGTACCGGTATCCTTCACCACCAGTTGCACATACTCTCCCGGCGATACGTCCGCTCCAAACACAGGCGAGTCGGGTTCAAAATCGATGTCGGTTAAGCTTACCTCCATAGTCCCCCCTTTTTCCTGCATGGCAAGGGAGGCATTGGTGGCAAGGTTCATGAGTATCTGCTGCATCTCTATCGGGGCAGCGAGGACTGTATCCGAGGTTGCAGTGGCGGTAAACCTGATCTCTATGGTGCTGGGAATCGAGGCCCTTAATAGTTGGACCGTTTCCTTAACGAGAGGTGTTAAGGACAGGGGGTTTCTTTCATGACCTGCCTTCCGGGAAAAGGTGAGAATCTGCTTCACAAGATCCCTTGCCCTCATGGCTGCCCTTGAAACATTCTGCAGATTCCTCTCCACGTCAGGACGGTCCGGAAGATCTTCGAGAGCCATCTCCGTAAAACCGAGGATGGCGGCGAGCATGTTATTGAAGTCATGGGCAATGCCTCCGGCTAAGGTGCCGATGGCTTCCATCTTCTGGGACTGGCGGAGTTGGTCTTCCACCTTTGCCCGTTCATCCATTTCTACCTGCAGGGTTTCGTAAGCCTCACTCAGCTGATACGTTCTCTCCTGTATGCGAATCTCCAGCTCATCATGGGCTTTCTTTAGTGCCGCCTCTACCCGCTTGCGTTCGGTGATGTCACGGCCATAAATGCGTACGACGCTGAATTGAGGGACAAGATGAACCGTCTCATCAAAAACCCTGTCCCCAATGAGCACTTCTCTGTAGAAAGTGATCGCGTTGTTCTTGTCCCAATCTTTTATAACCGCGCCCAGACCCTTCGGTAAGAAGGCTTTGATGTCACCCCTGTTCATTCCGAGGTTTTCCAGAATGGTTTGGCAGGCCTGATTGAAGAACGTGATCTCCCCGGAAGCATCCACCTCTATGTCCGGATTCGGATTCAATTGCGGGAACGAGGCAAGATGTTCTGCGATCTCTTCAGCCTTTTTGCGCTCGCTGATGTCTTGCACGGAGGCGATCCACCCGACAACATCGCCCTCAGCGTTTCGTTCGGGCTCATATTCCACGTGCATGAACCGACTGCCGATCCCCTGGTA
>Ga0351917_1203_pt1 | contig 18066 bp, 19 predicted proteins | sample TotcelHT113001N4_FD_206834 | JGI IMG/M metagenome (GOLD analysis project Ga0351917, IMG submission 206834) | Enriched cells from coal bed in the Powder River Basin, Montana, United States - Total cells T11 rep1 HSBNCT.T11.300.1.N4 ...
CGATAGTTATTTGGTTAGTCTACCCGGAGGAAAGGAGAAGAATGAAGAGTTGTGGTTACCTATATAATCGGCAATTCGGTTGTATTAGTTAATAATAAAAGAAAGAATTTCAAGAGCTATTGCATTTATCGTTTTAGGGAGGGGATCTCATCGGTAAGACACGGAGGTGTTTGAGGACATACAGTATACAATAATTGACTTAGACACGTTTGAGGAATAGAATCTGAAAAAAAGCTGCCTTTTTCGCGTAAACGTATCACTTACTGAGACAAAGGAGAGAAAACTTATATGAAGATACCTCAATTCAATGATAAAGAGCTTCTGCCCTATATTGAGTTTATGGTGAACCAATTCAGGAGGACCGATGGATTCTGGTTTCTCGGGGTGGAAAATGCCTATGGCTACGATGCCGCAATTAAGATCAACGAAGAAGTGTGGCACAGGATGGGGAAGATCATGACCCGGGAAATCAAAGAGAAGTTCTCTGTTGAGGAAAAGGGGTTGAAAGCCCTTGCTAAGGTTCTGAAATATTCACCTTGGACAATGATTTCAGGGTTTGATATCGAGGTGAAAGACGAGGAAATCATTGTTTCAATCCCCCATTGCGCTTCGCAGGAGGCTCGACTGAAAAAAGGATTGGGAGAATACAACTGCAAGGACATGCATTTTGGAGAATTTATGAGCATAATCGAGGAAGTTGACCGGAACATTAAAGTCGAATGTTTGTTTGCCCCTCCCGACCCTCATCCTAAAGAACTATTCTGCAAATGGCGCTTCATTATAAATAAGGACGGTGCAGAGTAACAGAGTGAATCTCAACTTATTTTCAAAAATAATCAACGGATAAGACTATGGCTTGCACCTATCAACAAAGCATAGGGCTCTTTTCTGTAAAATGAAGATTACGATTTGTAATATGGAAAAAAGGCAGAGCCTTTCTTGACCCTTCCTCATTATTTGCATTTGCTATCAGTTACAAGCTATTTCTTTAGATATTCCCGAAATTTTCTACTTAGTCCTGCTATTCCTATTAAGCCTGAACCCATAAGCCTCCGCCAGGGAAGCATCCAGGTCTATTTCTATAGAGAGAAGAGCATTGTGGCAATCATCAGTCTGTAAGAGCCTTAACCCCATTTCAAAGAACTCATGCGCCTTACCTATTTTTTCTATAGCTTGACACAATCATTTGAAATACTTGTTTACTCGTCAATTCATCTCTCCATGGGGAACCGGCATTCCTCGAACAACGGTGTTGTCTTATGAAGCTTGTTATGACTTAAAGTTGACAAGATACTTCTCTATCTGCCAATCTAATTCACGCCAAATAGAGTTGGCTGGGTCAATATTGACCTCAAAGAAATCTTTGATCCACTTTGTTTCCGCAGCTCGTTTGTCAATATCTTTGATTGGGATCTCGAAAACTATATTTTCAGATGGATTAGTAAAACACACCAGTGCAATCTTCTGAGTATTTCTCAAAATGTTTAAAGGGTCTTTGCTGAGCCTGTACCAAAGGTCACTGGTACCAACCTTGCTGAAATTCTGGAAATAGACCAAGTGTTTTTCTGATTCAAACATCATACGGTATGGTGATTTTGTACGAAAAGTCTCACTGTACCTATTTTTCAGGAACCAATTCATAAAAGCTACAGGTGATAGTCCTTGTTCTTCTCGTATTGCCTTAGATATAGTATGAACATTATTTCTTGGCTTTGTTTTGGCTCCCTTTTGCTCTGAAAACAGAAGGCGTCTTAACACCGTGTTTGGTGTGTCAACAAATGGTTCTGCTAATGATTGTATTTTGTTGTAAACATCTTCGTCAACTTCGATTGTGACCATTGTTTATTCTCCTTTAATCTATCAATGAATAGTCACATTATAATACTCGTCAAGTACTAATTGCATTGCCCCAACCATTGTCACGTCAATTAATCTGAAAAGAGAACCTCCAGGGCAAAAAAGATTCTTAGGGGGAGTTCCATATATGCCATCATACCACGGAGGCTTTAGAGGTCTGGTTTTGCTCTATGAAAGTATATTAAAGAATATCGGCTTAATACGGTTTTTTAGGGCTTTTTTTATCTCCTTAATGGCCCCTCAATAATTTTACGCTTCAGCATTTATAGACTTTCACGTCTGATTGAATAAACCGCAATGCTGTTATTTGTTCACCCATTTCTCAGCCTCTTGAGTTTTTGATAGCGTAGATCATTGATAGTATACCATTTAGAGGCTGTTTTCGGCCCTATTTTTCAGTATTAAGCCAGAATCGTATAAACCCCACCAGGGGTATAAGCACACTCCTTGGGTAATTCAACCTTTTTATTGGCAGGAGGTTATGAAGGGTGCGAGGTACATCTGCTAAGTGAACACAGCACACATTATGAAAAACATTTATTACCAAAGGAAATATAGCATAACGTCACCGCTAACGGGAGGCGTTATGCCGAACTGTTAGCGGTTGTTGGCTTCTATATTCTTCTGTCCTTTCAAGGTTTCCGAGCTGTATCCCCATCCCTTGCATGAAGGAACATCTATGAGAATCAGTTCGGACTGCTGCTGTGCTTTGAGAAACAAGGTGGCATCAATATCAACGCGTGCCTGGTCTTTTGATTTGAGTGGCGCTTCGTTTGCCGTTACCTGCCCCTCGGTAAGATAAATAAAAATTCTGCGCCAGGCAGGCGCTTTATGAACCGCTTCCTCTCCGCCTTCCAGGGAGCAACGATAGATCGTCGCATCTGCGTGGAACGTTACTATCCCGTCAATGCCCTGGCCTGACGCGACGGGCAACAACCGGTTCCGCCATTCGCTGGCCTCGAAGCGCTTCTGGTCGTACGTTGGCGTAAGGCCTGGCTCGTCAGGAAATATCCAGATCTGGTAGAAATACACCGGTCTATCGTCCACGTTGAACTCTGAATGGGTCAGGCCTGTTCCGGCCGACATGCGCTGCACATCACCGGCTTTGATGACGGCCTTGTTTCCCATGCTGTCCTGGTGGGTCATCTCTCCATCAAGAACAATCGTTACGATCTCCATTTCTTTGTGGGGATGTGTGGGGAATCCGGTGCCGGGCTCAACCACGTCATCATTAAATACCCGAAGTGCACCAAACTGGATGTTATGGGGGTCGAAGTAGTCTGAGAACGAGAAAAGCCAGTACGTCTTCAGCCACCCAAAGTCCGAGAAATGCCGGTCATTTGCCTTGATTATTTCTATCATGTTTTCACGTCCTTTTCCGGTCGCTTCAATGAACCCTTACTTCTTTCCTTTGAGGGTCTCCTGTGCTCTCAGGTAGCTCTCCACCGCGGCTTTATAGTTCGGAGCGTAGTCTGAATACAGGTCCCCGTACTCTGCGGCATCCGGGCGAGCCCAGGTGCGTTGTATCTCACAGACCACCGCATTCGTGCTCACCGGAATAACCCCGGCCTGGGTCAGACGGGCAATCGTCGTTCTCGATGCCATCTCGCTCGGGTCTCCTGAAGCATCAATAACCGCGTAAACATTGTAGCCTTCCGCCTTCGCCTGGATTGCCGGGAAAGCGACGCAAACGCTTGTCCACACACCCGCCATGATTAATGTTTTTCTGCCGGTCTTGCGAACTGCATCCACGAAATCCTTGTTGTCCCAGGCACTGATTTCACCTTTCCGGGGGACGAAGACCGCATGGGGTGCATACTGATGGATCTCAGGCATGAGGGGGCCGTTCGGACCATTCGGTTCGGAGGCGGTTGTGATGACGGGAATTTTCGCCAGCTTGGCCACTTTTGCCAAAATAGTGGTGTTGGTGCGCAATTCTGCCACGCTGATGTCCTTAACGGTCTGAAACAGGCCGCTCTGGTGGTCGAGCAAGAGTATGACGGTATCAGCAGGATCGAGCAAGGGGGGATAGGCAACTGTCTTCGCTGCCATCTGGGTCGGCTGCTGAGCGGTGGCGATTGTCGTATAGGTAACCAGCATCCCCATGGTTAACAGCATAAGAATTAATGATGAGATACCTAGCTTCCGAATCCACTTTACAGTATTTTCCTCTATCATAATAATTTCCTCCTTTAAATGGTTTACATAAAATAACATAAACATTATAAACCTATGCTGCCATGTATGGAGGCAGAACGAATGGCTTTTAAGACAAGAAGTCAAACAATAGTGATTAACCGTCTGAAGAATTATTGAAAGCCATTTGTAATCTTGCATATTCGGCAAGAATGGCAAAAACATGACAAGGAAGAAGCACTTTAAAGGCTAACTATCTATAAACACCGCTTTTCCTGCCACTGGCCTGCCGCCACGCAGGCGAGACGATGATCTGATAAGATAAAAGATCGAACCTTCTTTTCCGGAGGATCAATAAGGTTTCTGGCCCAGTACATTACCCGGGGGGTCATAGTTGCAGACTACTATAACATTGCCGCGACACTCTGCTTTTGCGCAACCGATCTTGCTGGTATTCTTCCATACCATTTGTGTGTAGTGACCCGAGGGGTTCCAGTTAGAGGAGTTGAGGGCTTCACCATGATACACTGACTTTTCGCTTTGCCATACCCGAACCGCATCCACTACGCCATGGTAGCCCACTGTTCCAATCAAGAGGTTCTCGCCATGCTTTTGCTTCCATTGTCCGGAATGTGGACGATGCTCCATCCGGCAGCTTGTGGAGGCAAGATGATCAGCCCATGCCTGTGCATACATTGCCAGATTCTTCGACCAGGCAAGGGGTCCAACTCCCACGTCTGCACGAGCCTTGTTATGAAGATTAATCAGTGTTCCTATTTCCTTTGCCGTTAGACGGGATCCAATCGGTCCATCTGCCCCGGCAATATCGAAAAAAGCTATGTGAGAAGCCACCCCTGCGAAAATTACCATAAGCGTGATGATCCACCATTTCATAACTTATTCACATCCGACTTTGTTTTTTCTGTTGGATATATGGATCCGGCAATCCTCGTTTCATACTTTGCTTCGACAGCGTTTTAAGCCCAATCGTTACCGTGCAGCGTATGTCGCAGACACTGCAACTCATATGCTTCCGTCGACAAATACCTCTAAGCCCTCGATGTTTCCTCCCCCAAACTGAGCCATGGTTTGTGCGGCAACAACCAATCCTTCCTTGATATAAACCGCATCAATATCGGGAATAGCGTAGGAGTAAAAAAGAACATTCCGTGTATCATCCTTCACTTTTGTTTTTTCATCTGCTCCCTGACATAGAATACAAATGATGTCCTTTTCATCACGAAGCACGATCTCTCCTTGTTTCGTAACAAATTGGCGACCTCCCATTCCAACACATGTCTCCCCTGCCTGGGCTATATCAAGCATAAGCCTCCCTTCGATTCGATCATAATCAGTGACCGCCACGAGGATACCTGCACACATCTCCGCCATAAAGTGGGCATCGACCATGAGATTGTACCTTGGAAATCCACTATTGATCGTTCTCTTAAGATGCTGGGGTAGGGGGCATTCGAATCCGAAGTCCTGGAAAAACCGATCGTAGACATCTATGCGCTGGGAGATACAAGCAAGTGTTTCACGTTTTCTCATTCTTCGCAAAACATTTCGCTTGTATTGATCAAACCCCGCATTGTCGCTTAAGGGCCGACAACCTGAAATGAGTGTCAACCCAAAAGCCACGCCCGGGTATTTGATTTTATAGGCCGACGAGATTGAAAGGTCTATCCATGTTGCCATGTTAACTTTTTTGCACCTCAGATCTCGTAATGAAAAACATCTTTATGCAACTCCAGAACAGGATCACAAACACCTCTTCTGCCTTTTCTATCTGTACTATTGCATGATTAAAGGAATTTGTAAAGCTTGGGCTCTATGAGGTCATTCTGGCGTCACGGAAAGCGACCCAGAAACATATGGTTTAAAGGGTGACTGTATCGCATGCGTAATGCTTCAGCATAGCACTTAAACCTGTAAAAATTCACTTTTCAATTTACGTTTGGCTCATAGACTGGCCGTATAGTGTATTGCTTTTTGAGGACGCTCAGACGGCCTTTTTCAACGAGGCTCTTCACCATTCTTGAAACCGTCTCCCGTGAGCAACCGCAGGCACTTGCTATCTCAACCTGGGCGGGAACGTTCTCAATAATGATGCGGTCCTTGATCTTCACACCTGATTTTTTAGCTATATCCATGAGATATTCCAAAATGCGGCCTTCAACACCGAGAAAGGCAAATCGTTTCAGCTTCTCGTTTGCGGCCCGCAGCCTTTTCGATAGTTCCCTTATTATGCTCACGGCAAAATCCGGGTTTTCCATGAGAAGCCTCATAAAGTCGCTCCTTCGGATCACCAGTAGGTCACTCTGCTCCTGGGTCATAACATTTGCAAACCCTGACAGCTCCTCAAAGAGTGAAAGCTCACCGAAAAACCCGTCTTTGCCGATGATGTCCAGAATATACTCTCTGCCATCCTCGTCGTAGAGGGAAACTTTAACCCGTCCCTTGAGGACGATGTAGAGCGTATCCCGCTTTTCACCTTCTTCAAACACCATGAAGCCTTTGTTGAAGGTCTTCACAAATGCAATTTTGGCAACCATCTCAAGCTCATGGTCACTTAAAGTGGAAAAAAAACTTACATTTCGAATATTTTCTGCGTACAATTTCATAACTTTTCACCCAAATGAGTTAGGCATCCATCACTTCAGTCACAGATTTCAATGCAGCTTTGATCTTATCTCCCGGAATACCACCCTGAGCTATCTGTGGACCGCCACCACCTTTACCGCCGTATTGCTCCATTAGTTTCTTGATTATCTTCCTTGCATTGTATGTATTGAGCAAGTCCTTGCTTACCGCCACAATGAGCATCCCTTTTGCATCGTCTTTTGTTCCAACCACTGCAACACAGCTTTTTACTCTGTCTCTTATTATATCGGTAACTTTTCTTAAATCTTCAGCTTTTGCATTGAGGATAAAGAGAGAAATAATCTTTGCACCGTTTTTCTCAGGGGCTCCTTTGATCGCATCCTCAACCTTGTACACTGTCAACTCATCTTTCAACTTCTCTATCTCCCGCGATTGGGTGTTGAGTTCATCAACAAGGCCTTCGACCCGATCCCTGACACGGTCCGGCTCTGTATTGGCGACCTGGGCAATCCCTCTAATAGCTGCGTCCATTTTTCTCTTGTAGGCCAAAGCCCCTTTTCCTGTTACCGCTTCAATCCTGCGGACACCCGAGGCAAGAGAGCCTTCACTGATAATGTAAAAGCTGCCAATCTCACCCGTATTCTTCACATGGGTACCTCCGCACAGCTCAGCGCTGAAATCGCTGATGCTGACCACCCGAACCTTATCCCCATATTTCTCTTCAAAGAGGGCTGTTGCACCTTCACGGATAGCCTCTTCCCTCATCCTCTCCTGGGTGGACACATCAATGCTTTCCATGATCTTCTCATTGACAATATCTTCCACCTTGGCAATCTCTGCCTTGTCAATTGTCTGGAAATGGGTAAAATCAAACCTCAGCCTGTTTTTGTCGACAAGCGAACCAGACTGTTTCACGTGGTTACCCAGTACCTGCCGGAGGGCATACTGGAGGAGATGGGTGGCCGTGTGGTTCCTTGCAATACCCTTTCTTCTCTCAATATCAATTGATAGGTCTACCTTCTGGCCTTTTCTCAGGGTACCATCCTCGACGATAACGGAGTGGGAGAATAGGTCAACCTTAACTTTTTTTGCTGCTGTAACGCGGGCTCTTCCCCCGGGCCATTTCACTGAACCCTCATCCTCTACCTGGCCACCGCTCTCTGCATAAAATGGCGTTTGATCAAAGAAGGCTTCCCCTGTCTCACCTGCATTGATTGCATCAACGATCTTGTCTTCCTTGACAAGGGTTATGGTCGTGGCTTGCGGCACATGAACTGCCTTGTACCCAAGAAACTCGCTGCTTATGCCTTCTTTCAGCACAGCCACATGGCCTTCCTCAAGCCCTTCACCTTTGATTTTCGACGAAGTCCTGGATCGCTCCTTTTGCTCTTCCAGGGACTGTGCGAAGCCGTCCATATCCATGAAAAGGCCATCTTCCTGAGCCATCTCCGCAGTGATATCGACGGGAAAACCATAGGTGTCATACAGTTTGTAGATCATCTCACCGGGCATCACGGTGCCACCTTTTGATGTGATCTCATCCACAAATTCGTCGTACACTTTCATGCCCGTGCTAAGGGTCTCCATGAATCTCTCTTCTTCACCTTTTATGACCCTTACGATATAGGGATGATTGTTCCTGATGTCGGGATAAACATCTCCCATGATGTCTACAACCGTTGCGGAAAGGTCGGAGAGGAACTCACGCTCAATCCCTATTTTTTTGCCATATCGCAGGGCCCTCCGCAGAATTCGCCTCAATACATAGCCCCTTCCGTCCTTTGACGGAAGAACCCCATCATTGATGACAAAGGTTGCTCCCCTCACGTGGTCTGAAATGACGCGCATGGCAATGTCTATTTTCTCATTTTCACCATATACATTCCGGGAAACATCTTCGAGCCTTGTAATAATTGGTCTGAAAAGGTCTGTCTCATAATTGCCAAGCTTTCCCTGCATGATTGAGGCAATACGTTCAAGACCCATGCCGGTGTCGATTGACGGACGTGGGAGTTTTGTCATCCTCCCATCCCGGGACCTGTCAAACTCCATGAATACAAGGTTCCATATCTCAAGGAAACGATCGCAGTCACATCCAACGGCACAGGATGGCTGTTTGCATCCCACGTGCTCTCCCAGGTCATAGAGGATCTCCGAGCATGGTCCACATGGTCCTTCATCGCCCATGGACCAGAAATTGTCCTTCTCTCCAAGTCTCACAATCCTGTCTTCCCTGATGCCAATCTTTTTCCATATTTTTGCCGCTTCATCATCATCCTTGTAAACTGTAATCCACATCTTCTTCTCGTCAAGCTGGTAGACATCCCGCAAAAGTTTCCATGCGTAAGCGATAGCATCATCCTTGAAATAATCACCAAAGGAGAAGTTACCGAGCATCTCAAAAAACGTATGATGTCTCAAAGTCTTGCCAACATTTTCAAGATCGTTGTGTTTGCCCCCTGCGCGAACGCATTTCTGACAGGTTGTAGCCCGTATATAGTCACGCTTTTCAATACCGAGGAAAAGGTTCTTAAACTGCACCATTCCGGCATTCACAAAGAGCAGGGTGGGATCCTTCTCCGGGATGAGCGATGAACTTGATGCAATTGTGTGACCGTTTTCGCTAAAAAAATCCAAAAACTTTTTTCTAATGACCTTTGCTTTCACTGTTCAGCCTTTTTCATTTCGTAGTGTGCGAGGATTTTTTCCTCAATTTCTTTCGCAACTTCTTCGTGTTTCTTAAGATAGTCCTTGGTGTTCTCTTTGCCCTGGCCAATACGGGTTTCTCCGTACGCATACCAAGTACCCGCTTTCTCTATGACACCTGCTTCTACGCCAAGATCAACCATTTCACCTTCTCTTGAAATTCCTTCTCCAAAAATGATATCAAATTCGACTTCCTTAAATGGTGGGGCAAGCTTGTTTTTGACCACTTTCACCCTTGTCCTGTTTCCTACGATATCCTGCCCGTCTTTAATCGACCCGATCCGCCTTATATCGAGTCTTACCGATGAATAGAATTTCAGGGCGTTTCCACCTGTTGTTGTCTCAGGGTTTCCAAACATGATTCCAATTTTCTGCCGTATCTGGTTGATGAAAATGACTGTTGTAAGTGATTTGCTGATGGTTGCAGTAAGTTTCCTTAATGCCTGGGACATGAGCCTCGCTTGCAAGCCCACATGGGCGTCCCCCATGTCCCCTTCGATTTCAGCGCGTGGTACCAGGGCAGCTACTGAATCAATGACGATCACATCCACCGCTCCGCTCCTCACCAGGATTTCGGTGATTTCAAGCGCCTGCTCACCCGTATCGGGTTGAGAAATAAGCAGATCATCAGTATTTACTCCGATTCTTTTTGCGTAACTGACATCGAGGGCGTGTTCGGCATCAACAAAGGCAGCGGTGCCCCCCTGTTTCTGTATCTGGGCGACAACTTCCAAAGCAAGGGTTGTTTTTCCGGACGCCTCTGGTCCGTAGATCTCTATCACCCTTCCCCGGGGCAATCCGCCTATCCCCAGCGCCATATCTAAGGCAATTGAACCTGTAGAAACAACCGGAACCTCCTCCAAGGGTTTTTCACCGAGCTTCATAATAGCACCTTTTCCGAACAGTCTTTCTATCTGGGTTACTGCCATATCTATTGCCTTCGTCTTATTACCGGTTTCTTCTTTCGCAGCCATCGATACCTCCAGTATTTAAATTCAGCTCATAACTCTAAGCTGATAGCTAAGCTCACAGTTTTCATAAACCCGTGATGCGTATGCACTTCTTCTTTTTCCGCTCACGCCGCCTCCTGCCTTACTTCTTATTTTTCACTTTTAACTTCTTTTCCCGCTCGTCTCGCTTTTCTCGCCTTTAAATTCTATCTCCCACACAGGTGAGTAGATCGCCCCCTGGGGGGTCAAGGTGCTCCTGAACAGAACGAGCCGGTCAATGACAAAACTCATTTCATCCAGGCCTGGGATATCTCGCTCGAGAAGGGGGGTCGTCTCCTTCACTCTCCCAAGCGTTATATGGGGTGTAAAATCCCTTTTTTCAACCTCGATTCCTAGGGTCAAAAGGGTATCCTCTATATCATGAAATATCGCCTTTGCGATGTCAACTCCCTTTTCAAGGGTAACGATAATTACCCGGGCTCTTCTTTTGGTTGGAAAAGCATCAACTCCCTTGATGGTGGCTTCGAAAGGACCATACTTACTCTCAAGACCAGTCAATTTCTCCTGTATGTTTTTGGCCATGGTTTCTTCAATCTCGCCAAAAAATTTCAGGGTAATGTGCTGACCATTGCTCTTTACCCATTTAACACCAGTGACCTTTGACGCCATGATCCGTGAGGCCCCCTGAAGGTATTCCTTAACAGGGGCAGAAATCTCGAAAGCAAGAAACGCCCTCACCTTAGCCTTCCCTCCAAGTAATCAAGCACCAGCTTCAGGGCCTCTTCAGAGGTCTGTTCCTTGATAGAGATCCTGTCACCACTGAAAAGAAACTTGTTTACGAAGGTACCATCTTTTGACGCAAGGCCAACAAAGACTGTTCCTACGGGTTTTTCCGGGGAACCCCCACCAGGCCCTGCAACCCCTGTTACAGAAAGCGCGATGTCAACATCGGTAGCCTCTCTGAGGCCTTCTGCCATTGCCTTTGCAACTTCGCTGCTCACTGCTCCCTTTTCCGCTATTACCTCTTCAGGAACAAAAAGATACAGTTCTTTAGAGTCATTGCTATATGTAACAAATCCCAAATCAAAATAGTCAGAGGCACCCTGTATATTGGTAATCCTGTTCGCTATATGACCACCGGTGCATGATTCTGCCACCGCTATTTTCATGCGTCTTTCCCTGAGGATCCTCCCTATCCTTGCCTCTATCATTACATCATCCTCCTTCCCAGAATAAGTAAAAGGTTTGCAAAAACTCCTGCTACGATATCGTCTGCAAGAATACCATAGCCCTTTGGGAGAGCCTCCACCCGTCTTATAGGATAAGGCTTTACAATGTCAAAAAATCTGAAAAGTGCAAAACCAGCCAACAGACTCAAAAACGTAATACCTTGACCTGTCATAGCGATAAACATACCGGCAACTTCATCTATTATGATGTACCCGGGATCATTTACCTCCAAAGTAAGGCTATTTAAGGCAATAAGGGAGACAACAATAAAGATGAGAACAAAAAGAGGATGAGTAAAAACTGAAGAAAAAAAATAGAGAAAGATACATGCGAGGACCGATCCATATGTTCCTGGTGCATAAGGTAAATAGCCAATGGGGCCAAGCGTCACGAAGAAGTGAAACACACTATTTGTTGTCGCCGTAAACCTCTTTGTCATCAAAAACCTTTTTGCCCACTACGTTCCAGCCATCCTTCCAGATCCTGTAAAAACAGCTCCAAAACCCTGTATGACACGCTGCAACCTTCTGATCTACCATGATGAGTACAGTATCATTATCGCAATCAATATAGGTAGATTTGACCTCCTGGAAATGGCCGGATGTCTCACCTTTCAGCCAGAGCTTCTTTCTCGATCTTGAATAGTAATGTGCCTTACCGGTTTTCAGCGTCAGCTCATAGGCTTCTTGATTCATGTATGCAACCATGAGGACGTCTTTCGAATTTATATCCTGTACAACCACAGGCACAAGTCCTCTCTCGTCCCACTTTATTTCATCCTTCATGTTCTCCCTCGGGATTTTTCATATCCTGCCTTTTGCAGCCGAACGCTCCACTCCGAAATTTGAACATCCTGCTTTTACATTCGTACACTCACTCCCCTGTCTGCCAGATATCTCTTTGCATCGAGAACAGTGTGTTCCCGGAAATGAAAAATGGATGCTGCCAGAACAGCATCAGCCCTTCCATCAACAAGACCTTCGTAAAGGTGCTCAAGGGTACCCACACCACCGGAGGCAATAACCGGGATATTCACCGACTCTGAAATGGCTCGTGTCAGCTCTATGTCAAATCCCACCTTCGTTCCATCCCTGTCCATACTCGTGAGTAAAATCTCCCCGGCACCAAGCCGTTCGACCTCTATCGCCCACTTCACTGCATCAACTCCCGTGGATCGTCTGCCTCCATATGTAAAAACCTCGAAACCATCACCTTTGCGCTTTGCATCAATTGCAATACATATACACTGGCTTCCGAACACCTCGCTTGCCTCGCGAATGAATTCAGGATTCTCAACTGCAGTCGTATTGACAGTCACCTTGTCAGCCCCTGCAAGTAAGATTGCTCGAATATCCTGCAAATCCTTGATCCCCCCACCCACAGTAAGAGGCATAAACACCTCGTTTGCCACCCTCTCTACAACATCTATAATTGTTCTTCTCTGCTCATGGGATGCTGTAATGTCAAGGAAGCAAAGTTCATCAGCCATCTGAGCCTCATATTCCTTCGCGTTCGTGACAGGATCACCGGCGTCTCGCAGTTCTACGAAATTTATTCCTTTCACTACCCTGCCCTCCATAACATCGAGGCACGGTATGATTCTCTTAGTCAGCATATTGTATGGCTTCCTCTACCTTTATCAAACCCTCATAGATTGCCTTGCCGAGGATGACCGCCCACACACCGAGGTCTTTGAGTCTTTTCACATCATCAATCTCAGTTACTCCACCACTCGCGATGACCGGGATATCCGTCCACTGTATCATTTTTTTCATGCCGTCATAGTCAGGCCCTGCAAGCATACCGTCTTTTGCCACATTCGTGCAGAGAATCGCCATAACGCCAACCTGCTTTGCCTCTTCAAGGATCTCTTGGACGTCCCTATTGACAAAACTCTTCCATCCCCTCACCATAGGTTTTCCGTCGAGCACATCCAGGCCGAGAACGATATTGCCGTAAACCGAAAGGCCCTTAAAGAAGAGCTCGTCTTCAAGGGCCTGTGTTCCAACAATAACACCATTCATACCCATGGCACTATAGTCTCTGATATCTTCGGCACGCCGTATGCCGCCCCCTACTTCCATATAACCAGGCACTTTTTTCCGGATCTTGCGGATGATCTCTGTATTGACACGATGGCCGGTTCGTGCACCATCAAGGTCGATGATATGGAAATCCCTGGCGCCACGCTCCACAAGCTCTTCGACTTTGTTGACTGGATTTTTACTGTATATAGTGACTTTCGAGAAATCGCCTTTTACTAAACGGACGCATTCGCCACCTATGAGATCCATGGCGAACAGGGCCTTCATCTATGTTCCTCAAGAATTGCATCCAGCACCTGGTTGATGGCATCCCGAGAGAGTTCCTCCACGGTGAGCCATTTTGCACCCCTTCTGAAGAACTTCCCTATGTTCAATAGATTTTCTGATAGTGCCTGCTGATCTTCATCAAAGGTAAATACTCGCTTCAGCGCGTTGTTTTCCATGAGATGCATATGAAAACCAACACCGGCAGGTTTATCAACGCCAAGATCCCCCCCAACTCTCTCCTCGTAACGATATACCAGGAGATTGATGTAATTTCCGTTGTTGCTATCCATCTTATAACCTACATTCCGCGCTGAAAGATTTTCTCGCATAATATTGCCAAGGGTTACATGTACATCTTTAGGAATATTGCCAACCTTCATGAACCGCCCGCAATATTTACATTTATTGACTTCACCGGCGCCTTCCATTCTTTCCACAACAATACCGAGGTCCCCGATTGCGAAGCCTCTATCGATCATAACGATTGACGTTATGAGCAAAACAGATATAAAAATTGCGGTTGATCTTTCAAAAAACATTTTCATTCCCATCATGCCTATCATTTTACCTAAAAAAGTACTGAAAGGAAAGGATAAAAAACTTATGTGCTTCACCTCATCATATCAGTGAAGGCATTATAAAAAAGAATAAGGTTCAGGCATATTAAAAGAGCAGTGCTGACATAGGTGACTATATTCATCCAATGAGAATTCCGATACTCGCCCATAAGCTCTTCATTATTAATTAGGATAAGCATAAATACGAGAATCACCGGCAGTAATATGCAGTTGATAATCTGACTGAACCACATGACTTTTATAAGAGGAATGTTAGGGACAAGTATGATCGATGCCCCAATAATGACTATGATGGTAAAAATTATATTAAATTGCGGCGCATCTTTAAAACGCTTCCCAGTTCCTGTTTCCCAGCCCATAGCCTCACATATGTAATATGTTGTGGCAAGGGGCAGGATACAAGCAGAAAAGAGCGAGGCGTTTGCAAGGCCGATAGCAAACAGGATATATGCATGCTTTCCTGCCAGAGGCTTCAGTGAGAGTGCCGCATCTTCTGCAGTGTCAATCTGGATGTCTGCAGGAAAAAGAGTTGCCCCGCAGGCAACGATAATAAAAAACGCCACCACACCCATCATTATACCTCCACCAATTACATCCACTTTGGAGGCCCATCTATCTTGCTCGCTGAGACCCTTCTCCACGACACCAGCCTGTAAGTAAAACTGTTGCCATGGAGTGATTGAAGTTCCGATAATGCTGACAATCATGACAAGGTAGCTTGCGCTCCACTCAATGCTCGGCGTTACTGTCTTCTGCATCACTTCGCCCCAATCCGGTTTTGCGAGAAATGCCGATATGATGTATGTACTATAAACGAGACAAACACCAAGGACAATCTTTTCAAAAATTGAGTAATTCCATCTTGTCACGAGAAACCAGACAAAAAATGCTCCTAAGGGTACCGATATATATTTGCTCACACCAAAAAGCTCCATGCTTGCAGCCCACCCCGAGAATTCCGCCATGGTGTTGCCAAGGTTCGTGATAAAAAGAGACAACATAACCCAAAATGCAACCCTGATACCTTTATTCTCCCTGATTAGGTCCGCAAGGCCCTTACCTGTTACCATTCCCATCCTTGCCGACATTTCTTGGTAAACGATCAACAAAAAAACAGTTGGAATCAGTGTCCAAAGCAAATTATATCCATATCTAGCGCCGGCGATAGAGTAAATGGCTATTCCACCTGCATCGTTGTTGATGTTCGATGTAATGATTGCCGGACCCAGAAGAGAAAAAAGAATTATAAATTTTTTCATTCGTGTCATACTAACTTAATTAACACGGAATATTTTTTCGTTCAAATTATTTCATTTGAATGTTTTGAATTTTCTCTAAATATCGCAATGGCTTAGGTAGGATAAAAGCTTGTCCCATTGAGGATTTCCGGGATCAGCTACTTCGGCCCCTCTCTAAATCTTTTTGAGGAAGATATTTTTTTATGACAATTATAAAAAACTTTTCTTGACTAAATATTTAATATGCATAAAATAAAGATACTAAAGCAGTAAAAAAAACAAAAGGGGGTAACACATATGGCAACGAAAAGCAAACCAGCAGCAAAGCCTGCAGCCAAGGCGGCAAAGAAACCAGCAGCTAAAGCAAAACTAGCAGCAAAGCCTGCAGCCAAGGCGGCAAAGAAACCAGTCGTGCCGAAGGACAGCAAATACACGTGCGGTGTGTGCGGTATGGTCGTATCAGTTGACACTGCTTGCGGTTGCGTAGAGGCATGCGACCTCATTTGCTGCGCAAAACCAATGAAGCTGAAAAAGGCCTAAAATTTTCGCCTAACGTCTCACAACAAATAGCTTCATTGTTTTTCTTGTTGAAGTTTTGATGGCTTACATTAATTAAGGGTGGTTTTTCTTCAAAGCAGCACTACCTATGATGAATTGTTAATGCGGGATGCGGGATGTATTTTCTGCATTCCGCATTTTTGTGTGACAGGCAGCTGCAAAGATATATGCTGATATTCTGCGGGGAGATGATGAGAAATTTTGGATGTGACATTTTTTACCTGAGGAAGTCATTTGTAAAGATTCTTGCGTTATGTATTCTCTCCTTCTTCATGGGTTTCCCTTATGCCTTTGCCATAGAAGTAAAGTCTGTTGACAAATTCATCGATAATGCTGTCTTTGACGCATGGGACCCTAATTCCGATGACGTTCTCTTCCTGAGAAAAGATGAGAAGGGTATCCTGCAGATATTCAAAGTCAAAGAAGGCTCCATAAATCCGGAATCAGAAAAGATATGCGTTAGCTGTAATCCTCAGCGGGCAGTTGGTTTCACATTGTCCATGATACCCGCAATTCACAAAGGCGCCTCAGACTGGCATCCTTCCGGCGAGTGGTTCATTACCCAAGGTGAGATACCAAACAACATAAGCTGGAAACAGGAGAAACGTATGCCTGGTGCAAGACTCCTTGTCGAGCCTGAGGCCGGATGGTGGAATAATCTCTTCCTCGTCAGTAAGGACGGCAGGGTGTGGATCAAACTCACCAGCTTTACGAACAATGATCCGAACAGCGGCGTACTCTACCCGAAGTTCTCAAAAGACGGAAAGATGATTGCCTGGGCTGAGCGCATTGGAGGAACGAAGCCCTTTGACCAGTATCCTTTCGCCCGGTGGCTCCTTAAGACTGCAAAAATCCATATAGATGGTGAGAATGCACGGCTCTCTGACGTCAAGCTTCATCCACCCCAGGATGGGGCTTTCTTTGAACCTCAAGGGTGGTCATCGGATGGCAAATTGCTTTTTGCAGCCGACATAGGGTATGGGGAATTACCCTATCCCGGTTATAGAATAGATATATGGGAAGCAGATATAGTACATGACGGCGCCATGAAAAATCCGAAAAATCTTACGAAGTCGAAGGATTTCTATGAGGAACAGGCATCTTACTCGCCTGACGGGAAGCTGATCGCATTCATGGCAAACAACTTCGACACCCATTACGAGAAACGCATGCACGATTCATGGAAGAAGGACGGGCAACGATTCAGTCACTTCATCGTAAGAAATCTTTCCACCGACCTTTTTCTCATGGCCAGGGACGGCAAGGTTGTCAACCGCCTCACTCGTTTTGCTGATCAGGACTGGAAAGGGAAACACCCCATAGCAACCAGGAGCGCCTGGAGCAAAGATGGAAAAACAATCCTTATCGGCCTTACACTCCGTTCTGATGTAACCGGCAAGAAGGAAGGGGAAATGATTTACAGAGTAAGGCTTGAGTAAATCCTGCGATAAGTTATCGGCCAAAGCTCCCTGATGAATCCCATTGCCTAAATAATCAATGACTTCATTGCGATGCAAGCAAGGCCGCGTGGCAATCCCCCGCATTCCAACTAACAGGGTTCCATCACGGCTGTTTGTTGCCCATAGCACTTTTCACCTGCTACTGCAAACGATGGTAGAAACACAAGCAGCACAAAAGCCATGAGCGTTTTCCATACCTTCATTCAGTCCTCCTCTTCATCGTTGAATGAATGTTGCGCTTGTCTTTTTCTCGATACTACACTCATCATCAACAACACCACAATGACTTTTGCTACTTCATGCATTTTCAGAAAAAAGGTTATACGTTGTTACAATCGCGGTCTATCTCATACCAATTTGGATTCAAAGATAGAACGAGGCGCCGAGGAGGAAGCGACGGAGGCGTACATTTTAGTACGTCGAGTAGATTACGACGA
>Ga0351917_1188_pt1 | contig 17948 bp, 10 predicted proteins | sample TotcelHT113001N4_FD_206834 | JGI IMG/M metagenome (GOLD analysis project Ga0351917, IMG submission 206834) | Enriched cells from coal bed in the Powder River Basin, Montana, United States - Total cells T11 rep1 HSBNCT.T11.300.1.N4 ...
GCGAAAGAAGGAACATGGCTCACTCAGAACGTCCCAGCATCGAAGAACTGCGAGCCTTGGCGGCCGTGGCCGAAAAGGGGACCGAGACGGCGGCGGCCGAACATTTGGGGGTGACCCAGCCGGTCGTGAATCGGCGCCTCAAACAGTTTCGCGAGCCGCCGGCTTGGATTCGCACGGTGGACAACGCCGTGGAGTTGACACAAGCTGGCAAGGACGCGTTGCCGACGGTCCAGCGACTGCTGCGGCAGTACGATCATCTCCGGCAGTTTCGGGCCGGGCGGCGTCAACGGCCGAATGTCCTGGCGATCGGCGCCGGCTCGTCGGCCACGCAGTACTATTTGGGCCGCGCTGTCGCAGCGCTGCGCGGACGGTTGCCGGATTGGGAAATCCAGACGCGGGTGCTGCGCGGCAAGGATCGTATCGCGGCGGTCGTGGACGGGACGCTGGACTTGGCTCTCGTCAGCCATAGCAGGCTGCAGATCGAGGGGATCGTGCGCTGGGCATGCGAAGCCAAGATCGAGTTGGCGATCACGGAATTAGCTCGCTTGCCGCTGTGCGTGATCGCTCGACTTCGGACGCCGGAAGGTGATCTGTTACAGTCGGTACTGGCTGCGCAGACCGTCCCGGTCGCCATGCTGAGCGGGTGGCGCCTAGCAGGATTGGACCGCGAGTCCGGGATTCGCCGACAGCTCGAAGGAATGATGTCGGGTAAACGCGAGCAACTGGCGTTCGTTCAGGAAGCCGGTGGATGGCTGGGTGTGAAGGAGTTCGTGCGACAGGGGATCTGCGCGGGCCTGATGCCGCTGGCGTTGCTGTCCCGGGAAGACCTGCAGGAACTGGTTATCCGGCGCCTGCCAGCGGAGTTGGCCATCTCGAACCGCATGATCCATCGGCGTGATGCCGAGAGCGAGATTGTGGAAGCCGCGAAGTCTGCGCTCCGCACTGCCGCCAGCGAGTATGAGCGCGAAGTGGAACGCCGCTGGCATGGGAGACTCGAAGTATCGTAGGTTGGTACGTCGTTGTGCTTGGTTCGTTGTGCTTGGTTCGGGAGGCCAGTATGCGAGAATCCACCGCCGCCGTCGCCATCATCCGCCGCGAACACAAAGGCCAGACGCTGTGGTTGGCCCAATGGAATGGCAACTGGCAGTGCTACCATTTCGTCGGAGGCCACAAGCGCGCCGACGAATCGTTTCGGCAGTGCGTAATTCGTGAAATCGGCGAAGAGCTGGAAATTATCGAAGGCCAGGGCTTCCTTGTTGCAGACCGGCCCCTGGCCCACTTAGACTATACGGCGTGGTCCGAAGACGCTCGGCAAGAAACCCACTACGTGATGGAACTGTTCGAGGTCCGGTTAGTCGGCGAGGCGGCCCGGCAGCGCATCGAAGCCGATTCGCACAACCGCTGGCTGACCGAGCAGGAGATTCACGAGAAACGCTGCCACGACGGCTCACCCATCAGCGAAACGATGGGTCTGCTGTTGGAAAAGGCGAACCTGTGTTCAGTCAGTTCGTGCCGAGCGGAATCGCCGCGATCTGCATGATTCGCGTTCGGAAAATGTTTGGGACGATCGATGGGAGGCACAAGAATTGGAAAGGCAATCCATGTCGGAAGAACTGCGTCACAAGACGGTCGCGGTGGCGGTGATTTATGACAAGGAACACGGATTCTTGCTCTGGAACAACAAACGCTGGGGCGGATACGCGTTTCCGATGCGACACCTGGAACCCGGCGACGACCCGGCCCAGGCGGCCCTGACGGCACTGAGCGATCCCGATTTCCCCCTGAGCTTGCCAAACGCCACGGCCAGTCCGATCGAATGTTCGGGCGCATTCGGCTTTTCTGAAGGCGCGAAGCAAGACACGTACTACGACTACCACGTCATCGAAATCCGCCCCGCACGGCCCCTCGATCCGGCAACTCTCGATCCCGAGCTGCGTTTTTTCCGCTACGAGAACCTGCAGGCGGCCACCAACGTGACTTGGTCCACGCGCGTCATCGCGACGTCGCTCGTCGAGGCGCAGGAAGTAGTCGTCGCCGTGATTTGCCGCCGCGGACCATCAGGCGTCGAGTTCCTGCTGGTTCATAATCGCAGCTACGGCTACTTTTTCCCGGCCATTCGCCGCAAGACCCACAGCCCCTTGGAAGACATGGCCGTCCAGGCGGTGCGATTCGATACGTCCTACGGCGGCCCGCTCGCCGCCAAGTTTTGCCGCGAGGTGGCGAACATCCATCCCAGCACTCGGTTCGGCGCCCGCGAGCGGCGGTACCGGTTCTATCTGTGCTGCGTCATGCTCGAGGAAGCAAACCCGGCCGAGCCTGGCAATGCGTTGGCAAAGGCACTCGATGACTTGCAAGCGGCAAAGAAGAACGCCGGCCAGCAATTCGGCGAGCGCGGATACTGGGGCTGGTTTACGCTCGACGAGCTGCACCGTCACCCCGGTCTGTCGTCGGACGTGGCCGACTTACTGCCCGCCGTGGCTGAAGCGGGCGAAATGTGCTTGCCGGACCTCAGGAGCTATCAGCCCAAGCCGATCGATACATCGGGCGTGCAACTCTCACCGGAAATTTTGAATCTGACCGAGAAGTTGGCCGACAACGCCCACGACATCTGGGCCGGCCAGCGGTTCGCGGACGGCTGGACCTATGGGCCACGGCGGGACGACGCGCACAAGAAGCATCCCTGTCTCGTACCATACGCCGAACTGCCCGCCGGCGAAAAGCAATACGACCGCAACGCCGCGATGGAAACGCTCAAGGCGATCATCGCGCTGGGATACCGAATCGAGAAACAAGGCTCGACTTGACGGCGGACACGACCTGGCTGAAACCGGGTCGTCGCGAGCGAACCGACGCGGGCCAGCGCGAGGAGCCGTACGATGAGTACCACCAATGCCGAATTCGACCTGTTCATCAGCTACGCTACGCCGATGGCGCCCAGGGGTGGGGCACCGCTCTGGTCGTCCAAATCGAAGCCACCCACGCCCGTTTCACCGGATAGACGCCGTTTTGGTCGCTTTCCTTCGTTTTGATGAGGAACGTCACATGTCCGTCGTCTGGCTCATCCCGGCACAGGATCAGTTGCAGAATGCATTGGCACAATCCAACAACTGCCCCGGAGGCCTGAAGGCGTTGCTGGAACAACTGTCCGAGACGCTTCGCGAAACCTTCCAGGACGCGAACGCGCAGGCCATCATCGTCGTCGAGCGGATCAATGGCTACTCCCGGGGAATGAAGAAACAGGTGCTGCGCGTAGAATATGTCGACCAGGCGGGCGAGTCCCATGCCGCGATCGTCAAATTCGCTGACGGCAAGAAATTGGCCGCCGAGTTGGCTGGCTGGCAGAACTGCGCACGGCTGTCGAACAGCCGCGGCGTCGTGCTGATGCCGTTGCGACAGGGTGTGCTCGGACCCGATGGACAGCCGCGCACGATCGTCTACGGAGATGCCAAGCAGAAGCTGCGGGCCGCCCGGCTGATCAACCTCGAAGATGCGGCGCTGACCTGCTGCCGATGGAACGATCCGGACTGCGGATCGGTCGAGCACGTCTTGGGCGAGATTTTCGTTGAAATGCGCGATCATCTGTACAAACGGGCTCGTCCGGAGAACGACTCCGACAAGCTGGGGCCAGAGCTGCTCGACCGACTGAAAGACGGTATCGCCGCCTGGAAACAGCCACACAGCCAGCAGGACGACTGTCGCAGCGCGGTGCTGAGGGACCTTCCGGGAGGCGTTCCGGATTTGCTCGATCCGCTGGACTACTTGCCGGCGCTATTGACGCGGTGTCGCCATCTTCCGGAAGTGATGCGGGGCTGCGCACACGGTGACCTGCACGGCCGAAACGTGTTGGTGGGAATCCACCGGGAGAAGGCGCGGTTCGCCGCCGTGTTCGACTACGAGGACATGGGTACAGATTTGCTGCTGGGTTGGGACTTCGCCAAGCTGGAAACCGAGTTGAAGGTGCGGGCTTACGAGAAGCTTTTTCCCGGCGAGGAGGCCGTTTTCATTCAGCGCGTCTACGCCTTCGAACAGCGGTTGGCCGCGGAAACGCTGAAGCGTAGCAAGAGTTCCACGTGGGGGATGGCGACCGAGCGAGACAATCCCGAAGAACGCCTGCTGGCACTGCTCTTGGCATTTCGCAGCCACGCCAAGGAATGCCTGGCTGCGGATCGGCCCCGGGCGCACAGTTGGCTGCACGAGTATTTCTTTCTCCTGGCGGCCTACGGGCTGTACGCGGGGAAATTCGCGGAAACCTACGGCCGGCGGCAATTCCTCAGCGCGTTCATTTCCGCCGCCGTCGCCAGCGAGCAGCACGCGTGGGCCAAGAACGCCAGCGACCATGTGCTCGAACGATCGGCTGCCGGCGCGAAGCTGGCCATCCAAGCCGACAAACCGGACGAACGTCCCGACATGGCCTCAGCCGAAAGCCACCACGTACCGTTCGCCTTTGCGAAGGAGTTTTCCCGCTCGCGCCAGGTACCATTCATCACGGCCGGCATCGAACTCCTGACGGCCCTGCGCGGTCGTTTTCCCTACGTGCTGGAGATCTGGCAGGAGCTTGCCCTGACGCATTTGGAGCTATTGGACCTGACTCGCGACAGGCAACACCTGCTGGCGGCGAAACGCGTGCTGCTGGAACTCGATACCCGGTATCCACGCAGGAGGCATTTCGAAACCCTGTGCCGTCATGGCCGATTGTGGAAGGACTGCGGCGATTACTCGTTCGACCAAGGTGACGCCAAGGCGGCGGTCGACGATTACCAGAGGTCGATCGATGCTTACCAACGTGCCTACGAGCAGCACACGGACCAAGACTACTATCCCGGCATCAATCTGGCGACCGTTCGTCTGCTCGCCGGCCAAGCGACTATGTCCGCAGACCTGGCCCAGGAGATTCTGGCCAAACTCGATCAGTGCGAGTCGGTGCCCGATAACGAACTGACCTGGGTCCTGGCCACAAAAGCCGAAGCGCACCTGCTCCTGGGCCACTGTGACGAAGCCACGCTGTTCTACGAGCAAGCGGTTTCCCGGCCCGACTGCCAGCCGCACCACCGCAGCACGATGCTGAAACAGGTGAAGCGGATCCTCCGCGTGAGACCCTGCACCGATCCCAACTTCGATGCAGACAGGTTCCTGGCCATCTTTGGATAAGCTGTTGTCGTTATGCAGGGATCAATCCAAGACGTAGCTCCTACGTTGCACGAGGGTGAAATGGCTCAACAGGTCAAATGTCCGACGTGTGCGTCACCGGACGTGCTGTTCGTGAAGGAACTGGAAAAGTACCTCTGCAAGCAGTGCGAGAAGACGTTTCACGCAGCGCCGCGCGTGTCGCCGCTGCGCATCTTCCTTAGCTACGGGCACGACAGGAGCGAAGAGCTTGTCCATTGCATCAAAGCCGACCTGGAAAGACGTGGCCACGATGTCTGGTTCGACCAGAGCGAGATCAAGGGCGGGGACGATTGGCGGCGGTCGATTACCGAGGGAATCGTGGATAGTAGCCGGGTGCTGTCGTTCCTCTCGAAGCATTCCACCCGTGACCCGGGCGTCTGTCTGGACGAGATTGCCATCGCCGTCGGTGTGAAGGGCGGGAACATCCAGACCATCCTCGTTGAGAGCGAGCAGGAAGTGAAGCCGCCGGCCAGCATCAGCCACATCCAATGGCTCGACATGCGCGACTGGAATGAGCGGCGCGACCGTAGCGTGGGGCTCCCACCCGAGGATCGGGCCGCTGCCGAGGCCGCATGGGAGAAGTGGTATCAGGAGAAGCTTGCCGATATCGTCGCCGTTGTGGAAAGCGACGAGAGCCGGCGGTTTTCCGGCGAAATCGAGCAACTGGCTCAGCATCTCAAGCCCGTCTCATCGGACTCGCGTATCCGGGACCTATTGCGGAAGCCACTAGTCGGTCGGTCGTGGCTGGTCGAGGCGATCGAAGCGTGGCGTACTTCCGCCGACCGCGGCTCGCGGCTGTTCTGGATCATGGGCGCGCCCGGCGTCGGTAAGAGCGCCTTTGCCGCCCACCTCGCCCACTACGGCAAGGACAAGGTGCTCGCCATCCAGTTCTGCGAGTACGACAGGCCGGACCACCGTAGCGCCCACCGCATTGTCCGCACGCTGGCCTTCCAGATTGCCACTCGACTGCCTGACTACCGTAAGCTGCTGCTGACGCTGCCAGAACTCAAGGAGCTGGATGGCAAGAATCATTCCGAACTGTTCGACTATTTGCTCGCCGACCCGCTGCGGCACGTCATTGATGGCTGCCGCGAGCGGTATCTGATCGTGGTTGACGCCTTGGACGAGGCGAGCGGAGACGGCCGCAACGAACTTGTCGAAATGCTCGCTCGAAATACCCCGCGTCTGCCTGATTGGATTGGACTCGTCGTCACCAGCCGGCCCGAGTTTGACGTCACCGGTCCGTTGCAGGGGCTGAAACCGTTTCCGCTCGACACCACCACCGAGTCCAACCGTGCCGACGTCCGCCACTACGTGCGCCGCGAACTGGCCTCGCATCTGGACGGTCGTTCTGACGCCGACCGGCTCGTGGAGCAGATCCTGGAGAAGAGCGAAGGCGTGTTCCTGTACGTCGAGCGATTCTGTGACGACGTTCGCCGGAGGCATTTGTCCTTGGACGATCCGACGCAATTCCCGCAAGGCCTCGGCGGAATCTTCTTCCAATACTTCCAGCGACAATTCCCCGATCTGGAGAAGTTCCGAAAGGAGCTCCGCCCCGCGCTTCGGGCCATCCTTGCCGCCCGCGAGCCGTTGCCCGTGGAGATTCTCCAACGCCTGTTCAACTGGCAGGACGAAGAACTCCGCGACTTCATTCGGCCACTTGGCTCGCTGTTTCCGGTCACGAGTGAGTCTGGCGAGGAAGTCATCAAGCCCTACCACAAATCGCTTTCGGACTGGTTGACCGACGAAGTCAAAGCAGGGGCGTATTTCGTCAGCGTTGACCAAGGACATCGGATGCTGGCAACCCTTGGATGGAAGGACTACACGAACGGAGTCCATGCAATGGTGGGCTACAATCTGCGGTATGCAGCTTGGCACTTACATGCGGCTGCCGAATTTAGGAAGCTGTATGAATTCTTGCATGACGACGTTCTCGTTTCGCTCATTGCATCCCGATTTGGAATAGAACATCTCGCACATTTGCCCGACCATATCCGCAAATGGTCGTATGGGAATAGCGCAACCAAACCCAGAGGGGCTCACGAAACAGCGCTCGCCGTTCTTCAACCTCCGGGAGAATGGTACACGATTGTCGAATGGTTTTCTGGTGGCGTCGATTGGCGGTGCGACCAATGTGGGAGATCCGGCCCTGCTGGCCGCATCCCTACTGACAGTTGTTGTCCAGAATGCGGTTGGGAAGGACGAAAATCGGACCATGAGGTCTGGCTCAACGCCAAAGCGGAGTTCGAAATGAAGGGACAATCAACGGCTGGCAAGTGATGGATAGGAAGAAGGCCGGCACAAACGGCCATCATGTTTCGGAAACCAGACAATGACTGAAAACATCCTGTGCCCCAACTGCGGTTCCGAGAATACTCGCTTCAGCAAGAAGCACTCGCGGTACGACTGCGAAGACTGTCGGCACGAGTTCGTGCCGGATAAGCCTTTCGTCACCAAGCGTCTCTTTCTGAGCTATGGCCATGACGAACACGTCTCGCTCGCTCTGCGTCTGCGTGACGACCTGAGGGGCCGTGGTCACCAGGTCTGGTTCGACGAGGAGCGGCTTGCGCCCGGTCACGACTGGGAAGCCTTTATTGAGCAGGGACTCGAACACCTGGCTGCGGACAAGGTGAATAGTGCGGTCGTGCTCCTGCTCACGCCGCACGCGGTTCGGCGGCCGGACGGCTACTGCCTGAACGAGGTCGCGCGAGCACTGGCTCGGGGACTGCGCATCATTCCGCTGATGGTTGTCGAGAGCGAACCGCCGCTTTCCATTTGCCGCATCCAGTGGCTCGATATGCGAGAATGTATCCCGATCCAAGCGAAGGCGGCGTTCTACAAGCCGCGTTTCGAGCGGTTGCTCAAGGCCATCGAGGAGAACCAACTGGACTTTGAGGGCAGCCAACAGCGACTCATCAAGGCCCTCCAGCCCCTGGAGTTCGACGCGGATATCCTCAGCCACTTGCCGAAGTTCACCGGACGCCAGTGGGTGTTCGACGCCGTCCAGCGATGGCTGGCACAGGATCCACTCTCGCAGCGCGTGTTCTGGATCAGCGGAGGACCGGGCATGGGCAAGACCGCGCTTTCCGCGGTACTTTCCAGCCGCTATCTGGAAGTGGCGGCGCTGCACCTCTGCAAATTCGGCCATGCCCAGAAGAGCGATCCCCGCAGCGTGGTCACCTCGATGGTCTACCAACTCTCGACGCAGTTGCCCGAGTATGAAGCCCGGTTGGCGAATATGGACGTGGAGCGGCTCGCCAAAGATGATGGTGCCACCATGTTCGACAACCTGCTGGTGCAACCGCTGGCCAAGCTCACCCGACCAAATCGCCCCATCGTCATTCTCATTGATGCGTTGGACGAAGCCACCGGCAACGAGCGCAACGTACTGGCCGATTTCATCGCGGCGGAGTTCCCCAAGACGCCGCCGTGGTTGCGCCTGGTCATCACCAGCCGGCCCGAAAAGGCCGTCACCTCGCCTCTGCAAGGGTTAGACCCATTCATCCTCGACACGGAAACGGAAGCAAACCGCGCCGACATCCGCGACTATCTGCGCCGTGAACTCGCGCCGCTGCTCCACGACCGCCCAGACGGCGAACGGGTCGCGGCGCAGATTCTGGAGAAGAGCGAAGGTGTGTTCTTGTACGTCGAGCGCGTCTGCCACGATCTGCAACATGGCTATCTGTCAATGGATCGGCTAGACCAGTTCCCCCAGGGTTTGGGCGGCGTGTTCTGGCAATTCTTTTCGCGCCAGTTCCCCGACTTGGAGGAGTTCCGCAAGGATGTCCGCCCAGCGTTTCGGGCTATTCTCGCGGCACGCGAACCGCTGCCCGTGGAGATTCTCCAACGGCTTTTCAACTGGCAGGACGAAGAACTCCGCGACTTCATCCGCCCTCTCGGCTCGTTCTTTCCGGCCACAGAGGAGAACGGCGCGGAAGTAATCAAGCCGTATCACAAATCGCTGGCTGACTGGCTCGCCGATGAAGCCAAGGCGGGCCCGTATTTCGTGAGTGTACCAGAAGGGCATCGGATGCTCGCGGTATTTGGATGGAGCGAGTATGAGCGTGGCATCAGCACTATGTCGCAATACTCCGTCAAAAATGTTCCTTGTCATCTCCACGAGATCGACGATTATCGACAAGTCTTTATTATTCTCCACGATGCAAAATATCTCGCAATCCTTGGCTCCGATTATCGGTGTTGGCCCCTTGATGTATGCCTTTGGGCAAACACCGGCAGAGCTGATGGACAACCTTTTGGATGGCTGAATCCACCTGGACGATGGTATGCCGTGGACGAGCACGATCATCCCTCCTCCCATTTGGTTTGTTGCCGGTGTGGCTCTACCAAATGGAGTGGAGCTACGCGCAACGAGGAGCGGTGTCCAAATTGCCGGTGGGAAGGCAGAAAGTCCGAGGACGACGCGTGGCTGACGGTGACGGCCGAGCTTGAGAGTAAGGCATCATTCATCTGAGGCCACCGTAGACCACACTTCGAATCAGGGAATCAAGTCATGGCAAAAACCACCACTTGCCCAAAATGTTCTTCCACGAACGTGATCTTCCGACAATCGCGGCAGAAGTACCTCTGCGGCAAGTGCGATCATGAATTCGATGCACCGGAGCCTGAAGTGAAGTCCCTCCGTGTCTTCCTCAGCTACGGCCACGACGAGCACGCGGCGCTGGCGGAAAACCTGAAGCGCGATCTGGAGGCGCGGAGCCACAGGAGGGAAAAGGGGACGCACCTCGTTTGCGAGGCCCGGACAGATCGCCGATCAGCCACCAGCAACAAGCCGTGATGGTCGGTACGCCGTAGGCGGCCACCCAGGGATCGCGCGACACCAACATGGTGCCTTCGAGGTGGGCTTGCGCCACCAGCATGCGATCAAACGGATCGCGATGGTGCATCGGCAGCGATTTCGTCGCGAGGGCATGCGCGGCCGTGATGTCCAGTTCCGTGAAGCCGCAACTCTGTGGCGCTCCACGCAGATCGGTGGGCGCCGTCAACTTGCCGAGGCTCCGCTTGATCGCGATCTCCCAACAGACGGCAGCACTCACGAGGACCTCGTTACTAGGCTCGGCGATGGCCTCGCGTGCCGTTAGCGATTGCAGCAGCGGATCGTCCAGCGACCACAGAACCGCGTGCGTATCGAGTAGCAGCTTCATGAGTCCTTCATCCCAAACGCTTCCTGGAGGTCGTCCGAAAGCACGTCGAAATCGGGCGCGATGACAACCCACCCCTTCCACTGTCCACCTGGCGGGGTCGGAAACAAGAACACCGCTTGCGAACGGAGAATGACAGAAAAATTGATGACAGAAAAATCTGCCTGGGGAACCAAAGAACGTCTTATTTTCTGTCATCAATCTTCCTGTCCGGGAAACAAAACCGGGATGAATTCGCCTTTCGGCCGATAGTCGCGTTTTGTCAGCCCAGACTAGAGGCACGACTGTCGCGCGTCGGTACGGACACGGAACGTCAGAGCTTCTTCCTCTTAACCAACGTGATCTCATTGCCCACGTCATTGAACTGCACGTCGTCGAGGAACGTCCGGATCAACGCCCAACCCCGACCGGGCATCCGCAACAGGTTGTCGGGGTCGGTGCGGTCTGGCGGGATCGTCGGGTCGAATCCCGGCCCGTCGTCGCGAATCGTGATCGTGGCTGCCTCGGCGGTCAGGTGCGCGCGGACGTACACCTGGCGGTCGCTGTAGGGCGGCTGGCGGCGCCGTTGCTGCAGCCCTCGCTGACGGGAGCCGAAGTCGTCCTGCGTCATCGCGGTGTGTACCTCCAGGCAGCCGTGTTCGATCGCATTCACCAACGCCTCCTGCAACGCCACGCCGACGCGGATCAAGTCCGCATCATCACACAGACGCCAGGCGCGAAGCTGTTCCATAGCGAAGCCGCATACTCCTATTGCATTACAAGATACGCGGGCTTGGCGGCATCGCTTCGCTGAGCACTGGATGCTCTAATGACAGCAACGGCCCGACTGGGGCAAACGTGGGCCGTAATCGCGTTCGGCTCGGTGACGAGCGTAGGAAGTTGCACGAAGTGAGGAGCATGGGCCATGAACCACCGACAACGTTCGCAAAAGCGCGCAAGAGTTCGCCGATCATTGTTCTTCGAACACCTCGACGCACGCCTGTTGCTGGCGGCGAGCGACGTTTCCCGCGTGCCGTTCTGGGACGGCGAAACGACTGATCCGGCCGGGCTGCTGATCAATCGGATGGGAGGACCGGCTGTCATCCGGGCGGGCGGCGCGACGGTGAGCCACGAGACCGGCGTTGTGCAGGCGGGACGAGGAGCCTTTCGGGTTACGACCAACGGGACCCTGCCGGCGCACAGTTTCGATTTCTTCGCCCTCGCGCTCACGGGCTTCGGCCCGTCCTCGGCTTATATGGATACGCGAGACCTGACCGGGTTCGAAGGCGTCGAGTTCTGGGTGCGGAACGAGACCGGGAAGCCCTTCAATCTGGTGTTTGAAATCAAGGACTACCGGGACGGCCTCGACCATCGGGCCCGGTTTACGTCCGCTGTTTCCACCACGGCCGCCTGGACGCCGATTTCTATGCCTTTGGTTCTGGACGCCGCGCACGGCTGGCAGGTGATCGGCAGTCCGGACCTGGCCCGCACCAAGCTGTTCGCGCTGGTGATCGAGACGGGGACGCAGGCGATCGACGGCTCGTTCTTCATCGACGACATGGTGTTGATCGAAAAAGGTGGTCCGCTGAACCCGGCCACCGCCGACGGCAATGCGCTGGTCGACCGAGTGATGTGGCGGGGATTCCGCGGGCTGTGGGGCTCGCGTGACGTAAACACGGGACTCATTCCGAACAATTCCGCCCAGGCCGACGTGATGGCGCTGAACAGTACCGCGGCACTGATCGCCATGTTGCCGACCGCCGTCCAACAGGGCGAACTCGCCGCAATGGACGCTGACGAGTACGTCGGCACCGTGGTCGATACCCTGAATACGGTCTGGAACAATATCGAGGCCACGGGCAACGGCGGGTTCGTGCCGCCACGCTATGTCGACCGCGTGACGCTGGCTCCGACAAATCTGCGAGAAGAATCCAGCGTCGATGCCGCACTCCTATTCCTGCCGCTGTATGCCTACTGGGCATCGCCGAGCACGCAGGCCACGCTGCAGACCAAGATCGAGAGTCTGCTCGACCGGTTCGACTTCGCCGCCTTCAGTTCGCCTGCCGGGTGGACCATGGCGTACCGCTACGCGGATGCCGCATTCACGACGGGTACCTACGACGGCTACTCCACCGAGGTTTACGTCATTTCGCTGGCGGCGCATTTGGCGCCCAACCAAGGCGTGGATATCACGACGCACTGGAATTCGGCCGAGCTGCGCGCGCTGGACTTCCTGGTCGATCCGGCCGAATCGCACCTGGTCCATGCGTCGCCCGAGTTTCGGCCGCCGTTCTCGCAATGGCTGTTCTCGCTGCTGGCCGACGTGCGCGACCGCGGGGCCGACACGTACCCGAATGCGGACCTCGCGGGCAATCCGTATTGGAACGCGGTCAAGTTCCAGCGTGAAGTCCAACGCAAGCTGGAGGAGTTGGGCCGCCCGACGTTCGTGCAGCTGGATGCCGGGGACAACGGCAGCGGCGCGAAGTACGAGCAGTACAGCCTGTACGCTGACTACGGCGAGCCCGACGTGTTCATGCCGTGGTCCGTGGGCTTTGCATTCTTGGCGACGCCCGATTTCGCTCTGGACGCACTGCGGGACATCTTGCAGCGCGACTTTCACGGCCCGCTGGGGCTGAGCGACTCGGTCCACATCGCCACGGGAGCGGCCATGCCCACGGCGCTCGCCGCCCGCACCGATTTCTGGAACCAGTCGCTCGTGACGCTGGCCCTGATGGAGTATCGACACGGCAGCAACGAGTTCCTGACCGCGCTGCCGGAAGTCCGCGCGGCGTTGGACAAAGTGTTGCCGCCCGCGGCTCCGTTTGGCTCCTTGCCGGAAGCACTGATGACCAGCCGCAACTGGATCGCCTTCACGCCTCGGAACTACAACCCCAACCTCGGCCAGTTCCCCACGGAAGCCCAAATGCGGGCCGACTTGCAGCAACTGTACGACGACGGCTGGCGCGGCATCGTCACCTACACGCTGGACGGCACCTTGCGGCACGTCCCGCGGCTGGCCAAAGAAATCGGGCTCACGAAAGTGATCGGCGGCATCTACTGGTACGATGCCGCGCAGCTGGCTCGCGAGAAGGCTGCGGTAGCCGAAGTCGATCCGTTCGTGGACGCTTACGTGGTCGGCAACGAGGGGCTCTTCGGAGGCCGCTACACGCGGGCGGCCTTGGAACGCGAAATCGTCGCGATCAAGCTGCTGACCGGCAAGCCGGTCGCGACCACGGAAACCGGCGGACAGTACCTGGCCGATCCCACGCTGCTGGACGTGGGCGACTGGGTATTCCCCAATATCCAGCCCTTCTGCTCCCAGCCAGCGATCCGCAACGTCGCGAACGCGGTGGCCCACACGGCCAACGAGTTCTTGGCGATCCGCGCGGCCGCCGTGGCGCGGGACCCTGACCGCGTGGTCGCGCTCAAGGAGACCTGGTGGCCCACGGCCGACGATGCCGCGGCCACGCAAGCCAACCAGGCCGAGTACTTCGGCCAGTTGGCCCAGACCGAGACGGTTTTCGTATGGGGCGAGTCGTTCGATCAGCCTTGGAAATTCGAACCCGGCTGCTACAATCAAGGCCCATCTTGGGGCTTGTACACAGCGGACGGCGAGTTCAAGGCTGCCATTCCGCAACTGCACACGGTCTACGTGAGCGGCCAGGCGGTTCCGCCGGACAGCGACGGCGACGGCATCAGCGATGCAGTCGAGGACGGCGCCCCGAACCAAGGCGACGGCAACGGCGATCAGATCCCCGACCGGCTGCAGAGCCACGTGGCCTCGCTGCCGAACGCGGTCGACGGACGCTACCTGACGCTGGCCATGGCGGCTCCGGCCGTTTTCACGGACGTCCGGGCTGTCGGGAATCCATCGTCCGGTGATGCGCCCGAGGGCATCGATTTCCGTGCCGGCTTCGTGGATTTCGTCGTGACGGGCGCCGGGGCGTCGGTGACTGTCGAAGTGTTCTTGGACCAGACGGCGGGGGTCAACACGTTCTACCGCTTCGGGCAGACCAAGCCCGATGGACTGCCGCACTGGTATCGCTATCTCGGCAAGGGCAGCGTGGGTGCCGAGATCCTAGCCGATCGGATTCGTCTGCGTCTAGTCGACGGCGGGCGCGGCGACGACGATCTGCTGGTCAACGGCACGATTAGCGCCCGCGGGGCACCGGCGGCCGATCTGCGCCTGCTCCCGTGGCAGAATCCACTGGTGCCGCTGGACGTAAACGACGATGGCCATGTTGGGCCGCTGGATGTGCTGGTGCTGATCAACGACATCAACGCCAAGCAATCACGAGCGCTGACCGTCCCGCCGGCTCCGCCCGACGTCGCCTACTATTTTCTGGACCCGAACGGCGATGACCGGCTAACGCCGATCGACGTCCTCGTGGTAATCAACCACTTGAACGCCCAGGCTGCGGGCGCGGCTGCGGAAGGCGAGGCGGCTGCCTGGTATCCAGGCTGGCTGTTTTCGCATGCCATCGAGACCGCGCACGATTTGTTCTTCGCCGAACTCGGATTCGCATCCCGCGACGACGATTGGCGAACGGTCTTTCCGTCCGTCGAGCCAAACCTCGGCGAGATGGCGACGGCTGGCTTCGACGGATTCCACGATCGCGACGCTTTTCGAGCAGCAAAGCTGCCAGAATCAACGCCCGTTCACGTAGGCGAGGCTGTCCGTCGGTCGCCGGTTTCTCTCAGCGATTCTGACGTCGCCGAATTCGATCGTTTACAAAATGAGAGACGACAAAATCACAAGCGAAGCGAGTATGATCGGCTCCTATGCGATTCTGCCCTCCTGGCAGACACGATGTGACCGCAACCGAGAATTCTCAGCGAGGAATGCATCATGGCTACACCCGTTTGGCGATCCCGGCCGGCGTTTATTACGAGCACGTTCGCCGATATGCAGGCGGAACGGGACTGGCTGCGAGACCACGTGATTCCCGAACTGCAGGAGCGGCTGCGCCAGCGGCGGCACCATCTGGAACCGATCGACCTGCGCTGGGGTGTCGAGACGGTCACGGTCGCCGAGCAACATGCCAAGGAACTGCTGGTGCTGAAGGTCTGTCTGGACGAAATCAAGCGTAGCCGCCCGTTCCTGATCGCTTTGCTGGGTGACCGCTACGGCTGGGTACCGCCGGAGGAACGGATGCAGGCGGCCGTCGACGAGCAGGGCTTTCGAACCGACGTGCTGGGCAAAAGCGTCACGGCGCTGGAAATCGAATTCGGCGTGCTGGACAGCGCGGATCAGAAGCGGCGGAGTCTGTTCTACCTGCGCGATCCGCTGCCCTACGACCAGATGAAGCCGGAGACGGCGGCCCTGTACAGCGACGCACACAACTCGGCGCCCGGAGCCAAAGCCGCGGCGGCCCGCTTACGAACTCTGAAAGAGCGCATTGAGCGCGATCCGAGCTTGGCGGGCCGCGTCCGTCACTACCAGGCGCAATGGGATGCCCGCAGCCAACGCGTCACGGGCTTAGAGCAGTGGGGCCAGCAGGTGTTGGAAGACCTGTGGCGGGACCTGGACGAGGAGACCCGCGAGTTCGCTCGGCAGCCGCTGCCGAGTTGGCAGGACCTGGAACGATGGGCGCTGGAGGAATTCGTCGAGAATCGGGGCCGCGGCTTCATCGGCCGCGTCGAAATCACTCAGGACCTGCTCGCACTGGCCACCGGGGACACGCTCGGAACAGCTTTGCCAACGCTCGGCGCGGGCGAGACAGCGCTCGGCGCGGGTCTCCCGACTCCGCGGCTCTGGGCCGTTTGCGTGACTGGCGAATCCGGCTCCGGCAAGAGCGCCTTGTTTGCCCACTTGTACCGGCAACTAGACGGCCAAGACGACGTGCTGTTGCTGGCCCACGCGGCTGGGATCAGTCCGCGGGCGAATCAAGTCGACGCGATGCTGCGGCGGTGGATTGGCGAACTCGCCCGGGCCCTGCGGATCGACGATCCGCTGCCGGAGACGGCCACGATCCAAGAAGTGGAAGAGGCATTTCGCGAGCTGCTCGTGCGAGCCGCCCAGCGGCGCCGGGTCGTGGTCCTGATCGACGCCTTGAACCAGTTCGAGCCTACGCCGCGTGGCCAACACCTCACCTGGCTTCCCGCGTTGTGGCCGGACAACGTGCGGCTGATTGCCACGGCGATTCCGGGCACGCAGTCGCAGGCCTTGGCGCGCCGTCAGGGTGTGCAACCGCGAGCGCTGCCGTTGCTGAACGCCGACGAAGCCGAGCACATCGCGGTGGCCGTATGCCAGCGGTACCACCGCGAGTTGAACGCCGAGGTGCGGCGGGTGCTGTTGACCAAACGGCTGTCCGAGGGCCGGCTGTCGGCCGGCATTCCCTTGTGGCTGGAGTTGGCCCTGGAGGAATTGAACCTGCTGGACGCGGACGATTTCGCGCGGGCCGAAAAGCAGTACCAGGGGACGGGCGACGAGCGGCTGCGGCAGATGATGGTAGATGTGGCCGTGGCGTTGCCCGCCGGCATCGAAGAATTGTACGGGTATCTGCTGGAGCGTGCGGAGCAGATCGCCGGCTGGAATTGGGCCATGGCCTTTGCCGGACTGGTGGCGGTGACGCGGCAGGGGTTGCGGGAATCGGATCTGCGGCAACTGCTGCCCGCCATGACGGGCGCAGCTTGGGACGAACTGCGGTTCGCCACCTTGCGGCGCGCGTTTCGCGCGCACCTGGTGCAACGCGGCTTGCACGCGCAGTGGGATTTTTTTCACGCCCAAATGCGGGCGGCGATCGACCGGCAGTATTTCGATGGGGGCCTCTCGCCGGCCGGCGTGCATATCGCGGTGGCCGATCACTTGGAACGACTTCCCGCCGAAGATGCGATCCGCCAGAGCGAGCTGATGTTCCACCAGATCGGCACGCAGGACCGGCCGCGTACGGCGCGCTACTATGCGAGTTTGGCGCGAGGCGGCGACGAGTTGTCGGGCGCAACGCGCATCGCAGCCGAGCACATCCTGGCGGGCTTGGCCGAGGCGGGGAATCCGCGGCTCGGCTGGATGCTGTCCCTGCTGGACGAGCCGGCGTTGGCGGCGGAAGAGCAGGCGGCGTTGTGCCACCGCTATCAGTTCGAACTCTGGGATGCCCTGGAGAACGATGCGCCGCTGGGTACGCGGTTGGTGGTCGTCCGGCGGACGAATGAAACCTTACAGAAGCTGTGCCGCCAGGCTCCGGGCAACGCCGGCTGGCAACGCGACCTCTCGATCAGCCATGATCGAATCGGCGACGTGCTCAGCGCGCAGGGGGATCTGACCGCCGCGTTGGCCGCCTACCGGGCGAGTCTGGAAATTCGCGCGCGGCTGGCGGCGGCCGATCCGGGCAACGCCGGCTGGCAACGCGACCTCTCGGTCAGCCATAACAAACTGGGCGACGTGCTCCGCGCGCAGGGGGACCTGACCGCCGCGTTGGCCGCCTACCGGACGAGTCTGGAAATTAGCGCGCGGCTGGCGGCGGCCGATCCGGGCAACGCCGGCTGGCAACGCGACCTCTCGGTCAGCCATGATCGAATCGGCGACGTGCTCAGCGCGCAGGGGGATCTGACCGCCGCGTTGGCCGCCTACCGGGCGAGTCTGGAAATTCGCGCGCGGCTGGCGGCGGCCGATCCGGGCAACGCCGGCTGGCAACGCGACCT
>Ga0351917_1166_pt2 | contig 15876 bp, 19 predicted proteins | sample TotcelHT113001N4_FD_206834 | JGI IMG/M metagenome (GOLD analysis project Ga0351917, IMG submission 206834) | Enriched cells from coal bed in the Powder River Basin, Montana, United States - Total cells T11 rep1 HSBNCT.T11.300.1.N4 ...
ACATACAATACGGCGTAGAGGTAATCATTTAACAAAGACACGTTAAATGATTACCTCTTTTCATTATTCCAGATTTTCTATCATGATTAGCATCTGTGTCGAGATCTTCGTAAACACGCTCATTCACTCCAGCGGAGACCTTCGCTCGCGTTCGGCTTTGGAACATATTACTGGGGCTTGCGTCGCCCCCTCTCACGGCCATGCCGTGAGAGACTCCCCTTCTCGCCCACTGTGCCGTCTGGTATCAAAACTCCTGTGTACGCAAAAGACCAAGCTTCCTCGCCTCGCGACGGTTTGCTCATGAAAATCCGACACCATGCTCTGATGACCGATCTAAGATTAATCCTTACACCATGGTGTTTTGGAAAAATGTTTACAAATTTTTTTAAGCTTGATAGATTAAGCTAGCCAATAGGTGCTGTATGCAGAGCAAAATCCTAAAAAAAGTTGAGTACATTAATGCTGATGGGGAGACAATCCGCGTCAGCGAAAGAATCATCAAGGAAATGGCGCTAAAAGTAATAGTGGACGGTCAGCACTTCACTACCGCCATGATACTGGCCTCAATGGAAAAAGAATATGTTATCGGGTATCTCTATTTACAGAGAATAATTACTAGCATGGAAGACATTGTCTCCATGGAAATAAAAAAGAATACTGCCAATGTGAAGCTTAAACATGACAGGGCACAACGTAAGATTTTGCAGGATGTCAACTCTAATCTTACTGTCTGCAAAGAGGATGTTTTTCTTTGTGTACGCGCCATTTTGAAATCACCGGTTTTTACGGAGACAGAGGCCGTTCATTCCGCCGGGCTGTTCCTGAATGGTAAAAAAGCTGTCTCCATTACAGAAGACCTGGGCCGTCATAACGCGCTGGACAAAGTAATCGGTGCTGGTCTCCTGGAAAATATTGATTTTAACAAAATATTAGCCGCTTCTACAGGTCGGCAGCCAACCGAAATGGTATTAAAGTGCCGGAGCGCCGGTATTCCCATCATTGCCACCAAGGGCGTACCTACATCATTGGCTGTAGAACTTGCCGAAAAAACAGGGATTACTATTGCAGGATTGGTAAGAGGTGATACTATGACCGTATACTCTCATCCGGAGAGAATTCAATAGGGTGAGCCACAGATGGCAGATAAACAAATGGAAACTGCGAAGACATTTAAAGTTCAAAGGCTTACAGGAGGAAAATTCATACCCTCTGAATCGAGACTGGTCATTGAGAAAGAACTGCCCATCTATGTTAACGGAGAACATCTCGCCACGGCTTCAGTGGTGCCCTCCATGGAAAAAGAGTTTGTCCTCGGATATCTTTTTGGGCAGGGATTTATTAATAGCACCGGCGAAATAAGAACGCTGGACATTACGGACAAAGGTGCAATGGCTATCTTATCAAAAGAGGCTATAGTATCGAGCCGGAAAAGAAAGACAAGCTACCGTATCGTATCAGGAGGTGGTCGTATGGCTTATTTTGAATCCTCCACCCTTTCCCATATACGCTCTGACCTTAAAATCAACAGACAGGAAATTTTTCGGGCGATGAATACCCTCTTTGAAAATGCATCACTTTATCTTGAAACGGAAGGCGTGCACGCTGCTGCACTTTTCGATGAAGAAATAAATTTATTGTGTATCGTGGAAGACATCGGCAGGCATAACACATTGGACAAAATTATCGGCTATGCACTTTTACACAACATGGATTGCACCAAAACCTTTGTGGTGTCCACTGGCCGCATGGCCTCAGAAATGGTCATGAAAATCTGCCGGGCCTGTATTCCCCTCGTCGCAACCAAAACCGCCATCACCAATGAGGGGCTGAAAATTGGGAAAAAACACGGGTTGACAATTATTGGTTTTGTACGTGATGCTGGTTCTAAGATGCACACCAATATGGAAGTCAGGGTTTTTAAGAAGGCTCAAATGAAAATATATACCGGAGCGGACAGGGTGCTTTAAGATTCAAATGGTATGGCAAGGTATACCGGGTACCCGCTTGCGGCGGGTGCTATCTTGAATCCAAATTGGCATCATTTCAGTAAACTGACTAAATGCTTAGCAGAATAAGATAGTGTGATTTGTTGAATGTTACCACTGGATCCCTTTTGATTTTAAATAATACTGCGATCCCTGGTCACCGAGCCTGGCTGCTGCTCGATAGTCATTGAGCGCCTCTGCTTCCCGGCCCAACTCCCTGAGAGAGACTGCCCTATTATATAAAGCATTGACAAATCCAGGGCTTAGCCCAATAGCCTTGCTGTAACTCTTGACTGCCTCGGCATTATTTCCCGACCTGGACAAAGCAAGGCCACGATTATAATAAACACCTGACGCTGCTGGGTCAAGGTTAATGGCTCTCTCATAGCTCTGTGCCGCATTTGCATAATCCTTTAAGACCATGTACGCATCTCCCTGCCTGACAAAAATGGCTGGATCCTTAGGATTAAGGCTGATGGCCCTTTCGTAGTTCTTTATGGCCTCCATATGGTTTCCCGTGACAGCATATGCAATGCCCCGGTTGTAATAGGCTGAAGCAAAATCAGGATTTATTTGTACTGCCTTGTCAAGACCGGCAATAGCTTCAGGATACCGGGCCGTGGCATACAAGGCCAGTGCCCGCCTGTAATAGGCTTCGAAGTAATCCGGTTTCATTTTAATAGCTTCATCGAAATCCTTTATTGCCTCAGAAAATCTGCCGATCTTGTCAAACGCACTGCCCCGTTTGAAATAAATCGTTTCATCGTTCAGACCCAGCTCGATTACCTTATCATAGTCTTTGATTGCATCAGTATCGTTGTTCAGCTTTTCGTGCGCATCTGCCCGTCGACGGTATGTTGTTATATCTTTGGGGTTCAACTCAATGGCTTTGTTATAATTTTTTATGGCCTCGGAATGGTTGCCTGACATGGAATACACCAATCCACGGTTAGAGTAAGCTTCATTATATGAAGGATTCAATGCTATTGCACTGTCGTAACTCTTGATAGCTTCAGGGTAATTGCCGAGGGCTGCGTATGGGGCCCCACGGAGAAGATTAACAGTATTTTCTCTGGGATTCAGTTTTGCTGCCGCGTCATAGTTCTTAATGGCTTCGTTGTAATTGCCTGACATGTAATAGGCAATACCACGGTTAATGTACGCTTCAAAGTATTGAGGGTTCAAATTGATGGCATTATCGCAGTTCCTGATAGCTTCGGCATATTTCCCTAAAGCTGCGTATGCAGCTCCCCGCCGAACATAGAGTGCGGCATCTTTGGGATTGAGCTCTATTGCTGTATCATAGTTCATGATGGCTTCGCTATTTTTGCCCAGCGCTGCATAAGCCTCACCTCGCTTGCCATATGTTACTGCATATTTCGGATTAAGATCTGCCGCCTTATCATAATCCCTTATTGCTTCATCGTATTTTCCCATGGAAGCATATGAAACTCCGCGAAGGAGATAGAGCCTGCTATCCCCCGAATCCAACTCTATTGCTTTGTCATAGTTCTTAATGGCCTCAAGATAATTGCCTGAACGAAAATTGGTATTACCCTGTTCAAAGTATGTTTTTGCATCTTGAGCTCCGGCATATGAAGCAATGACGAATATAAATGGGATAGCCCATAAAAAAAACATCCTTTTTCTGTTCACTTTTGATCTCCTCAGGGTTTTGTGAATTAACCGACCATCACTCATAATCATACCATAAAAATAAGAAAGTAAATGAGTCTTTGGAGAATTCAGGCCGGTTTGAGTATAAAAATGATGAATTAATTTGTCTTTTACCTTAGAATATTGTTGTCTCATAGTCTGGAAAATACAGGAATCAGCTCGTGTGGATTAGCCTTAAACTAATTCAAACATTTCGATAATGGAGGGCATGCTATGGATAAAGCAATAAAGGAAAAATTCATACAACTCTGGAAAAAATATTTTGGCAAAGCAGAGTTGCCGGTTGTTTTCTTTTACACTGGCAATCCGGGTGCTGTGACAAAGATAAAACCACCAAAGGTTGAACATAGGTGTGTTATTGCAGACATTGCGCGAGCAAGAAAGGGTGCCTCCATAGCCTTCGATGTTGCTGCAGTTGGTTGTTTTGGTGGTAAGAAGTACCTGGGGTTCACCGAGGGATTCATGCCAAACTTCGAGTACTTTCTCTCGTATGGGATACCAGGAGAGTTGGAAGGAGAACGATACAAGAAATCTCCTGCCATTGTGAAGGAAGTTATGAAGAATATGCCAAAATTCAAGGCGCCTGCACAGTACATTGTGTTCAAGCGATGGGACAAGATTGAAGCTACTGACAATCCTGATGTGGTTATTTTCTTTGCACCTCCCGATGTTCTTTCTGGTATTTTCACCCTTGCAAGCTTTGATGAGGTTGAACCGAATGGAGTATTTGCCCCTTTTGCTGCTGGCTGTTCAACAATTGTTACCCACCCGTATCTCGAAAAATCAGCAAAACGCCCCCGGGCAGTACTCGGCCTGTTTGACGTCTCAGCAAGGCCCTGTGTCCCACGTGACAATCTGACAATCGCTATCCCCATGAATAAGTTTGAAAAAATGATTGAGAACATGGAGGAGAGTTTTCTCACAACTCAGAGTTGGACCAAGGTAAAGCGCCGCATCGTCAAGGCAGAGAAGAATTAGCGTTCTATTGCCGTTAACATGGTCATACGAAGAGGTCAATCGATGTTTCAAACTCAAAATGATATTCCTTCTCACGCCAAAGCAGGATCGGAATGACGATTAAAACCGATCACCGATTACCGATCACGGTCTTTCATGGGAGGTTCTCACAGTATGGATCTTGAAAAGATTTTTAAACCGGAAACCATAGCAGTCATCGGGGTATCGCTCACCAATGCAGCCCACCCTGCCAACGTGATTTACAACAAGAACCGTCTTCGTTACGAAGCAAGGACATTTGCTGTCAACCCACGGGGAGGCCGCATCAGGGCAGACGTGCTTTACGGGAGTCTTAATGAGATTCCCGAGAAGATCGATCTTGCAGTCATAGCCGTGAAGGCTGAACTCGTGTATCCTGTTGTCGAGGAATGTATCAATTCTGGCGTCAAAGGCGCTATCATCGTATCCGGCGGCTTCGCAGAAACCGGCCTGAGTGACTTACAGGATCGTCTCGTAGCCCTTGCCCGTGAAGCACAGTTTCCGTTTATCGGTCCCAATTGCCTTGGTGTCTATGCAGCGCCCCGGATGGACACATTTTTTATCCCCAGCGAACGGATGGTGAGGCCGGAAAAAGGGAAAGTCACCATGATCAGCCAGAGCGGAGGAGTAGTGGTAGACCAGATGGTGAAGGCTACAGCAGAGGGTGTTGGACTTTCAACTGCAATCAGCATCGGAAACAAGGCACTGATCAAAGAAGCAGATTTGCTCCGTTATTTTGCCGGCGATCCCGGAACAGACGTAATTACATTTTACATCGAAGGCTTTGGGAAAAATGAGGGTCGAGAATTCGCTCTTGCTGCGTCTGAATGTAAAAAACCCGTTATTGTCCTCAAATCGGGAAAAACAAGTGCCGGAAACAAGGCGGTAAGTAGTCACACCGCATCAATGGCGGGTGACTATCAAGTCTTTTCCTCGGTTATGGCCCAAAAAGGAGTTGTTGAAGCGACCGACGAGTTCGAACTCATGGCATTTGCAGAATCCCTCAGTTGCTACCCGAGGAATATTGATGGAAAGATCGGCATCATAACCGGCAGTGGTGGACACGGGGCGCTTTGCACAGACGCATGTATCTCGCATGGCCTCGTCGTTCCTGTCCTCAATGAAGAAACACAGCGTGCAATCAAAGAAGCCCTCTCACCCGTTTTAAGCAACATTGCTTCCTGTGCAAACCCTGTTGATCTCACCGGTAGTTCAACGGATGATGACTTTTTAGCTACTGCACGGGTGCTAAGTAAAAGCCCTGACATCGATTGCATCATTATGTTGCTCTTGCCTTATATCCCGGGAATCACCGTCGATATTGGTGCGAAGCTTGGCATGATGCATCAACAGGAGGGAAAGCCAATCATCGCATACGTCCCCCATGTCGAGAAATATAGGATAATCGTTGAGGGTTTTAATGCTTATACTATCCCGGTGGCTCACTCCGTGGAAGACGCTGTCCACATGGCAGAAGCAATGAGGAGAAACAAATCATGCTGACAAAAGAAATGAATGATCTTCTCCAATCGGCACAAATCTATGGCTGGGTCATGGAGCCTTTTGCAAAGCAACTTTTTGTTCTTGCAGGCATGAATGTCCCCCAATTCACATGGGCACACAACCTTGGCGAGGCAATCTCCTTCGTCCGCAGGACAGGATATCCTGTGGTCATGAAAATCGTGTCACCACAGGTGGTTCATAAGTCAGATGTCGGTGGTGTAGTGGTGGGAATTACTGATGATACCGGGCTTGCGAACGCTTACAACAGTATGAGCAAGATCAGCGGTTTTTCAGGGGTCATAGTGGAGGAAATGGTGAAAGGCATTGAGATGATCATTGGGGCCAACAACGATGAGCAGTTTGGGCCTGTGATCCTTTTGGGATTTGGCGGAACTGCCACTGAGATCTACCGTGATATTAGCCTGGCAATGGCGCCATTGTGTGAAGCCGATGTCGACAAAATGATCCGGGGCCTCAAAGCATTTACCCTCCTGGAGGGCTTTCGAGGCTCAGAACGGGCGAATATAGAAGCCCTCAAGATGTTGGTCATCAGATTCTCTGAGTTAGTCATTGACCTTGGTGAAACGATGGAATCAATAGATCTCAATCCCGTTATGTGTTCAGCCGAGCGCTGCGTGATCGCTGATGCGAGAATTATGGTGCGTAAATCAGCCCACAGCTCATAGCTCTAAGCTGTATGGAACTGCTTCTACTGTGAGCTTAGAGCTTTCAGCTATCTATCATCTTCAACAACACCATCCGTGATAAGGGATCAAGGTCGCGTATAGCATGAATGCCTTTTATTTCAATAATGACTGCCTCCATAATTATGAAGGTCTTTGCGAACTCCCTGAGGCAGCCTGTCTTTACCATATCATGCTTCCCATATACCCCGTGGAAATGAATTCTCGGCTCGTTCCCATACCAAAAAATTGTACCTACACCGGCTGATTCATGACTTTCGTTCAATGCTTTCCAAACCGGCGTAGGAGGAAGCACATCTTTTTCAGGTCCTACAACGATCTTACCCTCTTTGATTCCACCTACCAGGTAAAACATTGCGGCGCGGATATCTTCCTTTTTCGCCATATCGGTCAGACCCTGGATAATCTCATCTCCATCCTCAAACCTCGCAACAATAACCCTACCAGCTTCGCCAACCTGGTATTCCATGGTTTGCCCCCTTGTGATCTTCTGAAATTTATACCGCATATTTTAAAACATTTATCGTCGCTTCGCTATATCCCACTTTTGTGAGGAAAATAAAAAGCTTCCAATTCTTCCTTAATTGTTATATTATACAGTCTGTTGTAAGTTGCCCTTCATAATATTAGGGTATAGATTACTAAAGATCGGGATTTCCATTCCTGTACAGTGTAGTTTCATATGGAGCGGAACTGGCTGTAACTTCCACCCTCCACAGGAAACGACTTAACTCAAAAAAGTTGGAGGATTAGAATGGAAGGCAGTAAACTTTATGTGGGCAATCTGAGTTATTCCGCGACCATTGAAGAGATAAAGGAGTTGTTTGCCGGTTTTGGCGAAGTCCGCGATGTGAAAGTGATCTCAGGTAAAGGCTTCGGGTTTGTGGAGATGGCCTCACAAGCTGATGCAGAAAAAGCAAAAAAAGAGTTGAATGGTACACAGTTTATGGGTCGGGCTATTACCGTTGATGAAGCACGCCCGCAGAGGGATAAACCGAGACGAGGCGGGCCACGCAGATATTAAGAGATTTTTTTAATAATTGACAGATTCCCCTATTGGCTGACACCTGGCGACTGTCTGCGATAAAATAAGGCCGGACATCGTTGGTTAATCTGACAAAAATGATTTTTCTTTTTAGGAAATCACAATCGGGGAGAGAAAGGGAAAGATAACATTGGAAATAAGAGTACATGACGACAACATCGAAAAAGCAATCAAGGATCTTAAGCGTCAGCTCCAAAAAGAAGGTCTCTTCAAAGAGATTAAGAAGCGGAGCTTCTATGAGAAGCCCTCTGTAAAGGACCGACGGAAAAGGAGAGAAGCTCAAAAGAGAAGGATGAAGGCTCAGCGACGTAAAAGCTTTTATGATTAGAAATACTCGACAAGCCTACAATTTCTTTACTCTAAGGGGAGAATATGGCAGAGGTTAAAGCCAATGACACCGTGAAGGTTCACTATACCGGTCGTTTGAGTGACGGCACAGTGTTCGATTCATCCTTAAGCAGAGAACCACTGGCGTTTACTATTGGACAGAAGATGGTGATCCCTGGCTTTGAGGAAGGGATTATTGGAATGACTATAGGGGAAACAAGGACTGTCTCGATTGCATCTCAGGATGCCTATGGTCCTTACCTGGAAGACCTTGTTGGTTCCATAAAAAGGACCCAGATACCTCCGAACATCGATCTGCAAGTAGGAGGCATTTTACAGATGCAGACACCTGATGGTGGGACTATGTTGGTTGTGGTTAAAGCATTGACTGATGATGCTGTCACCTTAGACGCCAACCATCCCCTCGCAGGCAAAGATTTAGCATTCGAAATCAACCTTCTCGAAATAGCATCATAGTTCTCTGTAAAGATTATTGATTGATTTTTATTGTAACAATTTTGACTTGATTTTTACAGGGAGATTTCTTTAACTATCCAATTATGGAAAAGAATGGAATTGTTTCTGCAACGTTGGCAGAGATATATCTGGAACAAGGCTACCCTGAAAAAGCGATAGCCATCTATGACCAGCTTTTACTAAAGTACCCAGGCAACGTGACATATAAATCCAAACTTGCTTCAATCAAAAAGACTTTAAAAGAAAAAAACAAATCCTCCCTATTCAAAAGGATCCTGCGCAATAAAAACCGGTGACCTGTAATGAAAGAAAACAGGATTGAAAAAGTATTAGCCCTTTTAAACAGCATGGAGTTGGATGCTTGTCTCCTGAAAGGTATGGACAATATCTTTTATCTTACTGGTTTCCGTGGCACTGAAGGAACCCTTCTTGTTACAAAAGGTGATGTTTTCCTGCTAACGGATTTCAGATATATCACCCATGCACAAGAGGTTACTCATGGCATAAGAATAGTGGAGATTCGGGACAAGAGAAATGTTCTTGGAGAACTATCCGGCCAGTATGGTATCAGAAGGATTGGCTTTGACAGCATCCACACAACTTTTTTTACATTTAAGAAATGGTCTGAGTCAGTTGAAAACGTTGAATTTGTTCCTCTCGATACAGCAATCGAAGAGATAAGAAAAAACAAAGAGCCTGAGGAGATCGACAGTATTGTTAAGGCAATAGACATTGCAACAAAGGCATTTACTGATGTTTTTACTATGATTCATCCTGGCCAGACAGAAAAGGAAGTTGCAAATAATCTGGACTTCGCCATGAGGAGTCTCGGTGCAGAAGGCCCCTCTTTCCCGACAATTGTAGCCTCAGGGCCGAGGGCAGCCCTTCCCCATGCTGAGCCAACTGATAAAAAGATCCGTGATGGTGAAATGGTTATCGTTGACTTCGGCGCCCAGGTTAATGGTTACTGCAGTGACGAAACGTGTACACTTTCAATTGGGGATGTAAACGGAAAAATGCAGGATATCTACACTATCGTGAACAGTGCAAAACAGCTTGCCCTCGACAAGGCAAGGGTTGGCATGCCCATGAGAGAATTGGACATGATTGTAAGAGGGTATATCGATGAAACTGGATATGGGGATTTTTTTCGGCATGGCACAGGTCATGGCGTTGGAATTGCGGTTCATGAGACTCCGGCAATCAACAGTGGTTGTGGTGGTCTTCTTGAAGAAGGCATGGTCATCACCATTGAGCCTGGAATCTATATCCCGAATGTAGGTGGCGTTCGTTTGGAAGACATGCTCCTCATCACTGCTGATGCCCCCCGGGTGCTCACACGCATTCGCAAGGATGAGCTTCATATAAAAGTTTAGTTAAAAACGCTATGCGTTACTTTACTCGGAGGTGTTATTATGATGGCAACCACGTCAGAGTTTCGAAAGGGCTTGAGGATTCTCATGGAGGATGAGCCCTTTGTAATTGTTGATTTCCAACATGTCAAGCCTGGTAAGGGGGGTGCCTTTGTAAGGACAAGGATAAAGAGTCTTGTATCGGGAAATGTGTTGGATAGGACGTTCAGGTCAGGTGATAAAGTCGAACTCCCTGAACTCGAAGAGAGCCAGATGCAGTTCCTTTACAAGGAAGAAGACAAGTTTTACTTTATGGATACCAACACCTATGACCAGATCTTTATCAACGAAAAAAATCTGGGTGATGCAAAAAACTATATCAAAGAGGGGCTTGTAATCGAAGTGCTGTTCTACAAGGGAAATCCCATCGGCGTGGAGATTCAGAACTTTGTTGATTTGAAGATTGTTAAGACAGAACCTGGTATCAGGGGAGACACAGCTACAAACGTTACAAAACCTGCTCTCCTGGAGTCCGGATACACAATTCAAGTCCCGCTATTCGTAGAAGAAGGTGAAGCTGTCAAGATCGACACCAGAACAGGTCAGTACATTGAGCGGGTTTCAAGGTAGGGTTTCCCATGCTGATAACTTTTGAAGGCATAGAGGGATGTGGAAAATCGACCCAAGTCGACCTCCTCTTTGACTATCTAAACGGAAAAAGCCACAGGGTCATCAAGACCCGCGAACCAGGCGGTACAGCCTATGGTGAGGCGCTCAGAGATGTTGCCCTTCGAAAGAATATCGAGGTATCCCCCCTGTCAGAACTTCTCACAATTATGGCAATCAGGGCACAACACGTGGAAGAACTCATTCTGCCTGCCCTGCAGGATCGCGCAATAGTCATCTGCGACAGGTTCGTTGATGCCTCCTATGCATACCAGGGGTATGGAAGGGGTATCGATCTTGGGATCATTGAAACCCTCAACCGACTTGTGACAAAAGGCGTCCGCCCTAACCTCACCGTTCTCATTGACTGCCCTGCAGGATTAGGTCTAAAAAGAAAGGCAAAAAACGACAGGTCCCTTGACAGGTTCGAAAAAGAAAATCTCTCATTTCACCGGAAGATACGAAACGCCTACCTCAAATTGGCCAAGGAAGACAAAAACCGCTTCTTTGTTGTAGATGGAAAAGCAAAGGTCAGCGTAGTCAATAAAATCATTAGAGAGAACGTCGAATCTCTTCTCATAAGATATGGGTTTGAATAGTATCTTTGGACACGAAAAGCAGAAAAATCTGCTTCTCTCATTTCTCCAGAGAGAAAGGCTGCCTCATGCATTTTTGTTCTCTGGCCAGAATGGGATTGGCAAAAAGAAGGTCGCCCTTGAATTTATAAAGCATATTCTCTGCGAGAAAGGTAATGGCTGCGGCGTCTGTCGCGCTTGTATAAAAATCGAACGGCAGACACACCCCGATCTTCTCCTCATAGGGCCACAAGAAAAAAAGGCTGGTGATGAGCCTGACTCCTTCGGGAATGAAGAGAAATCTTCACTAACCGCAAGAAGTTACATACCACGGTCACTAATCGCAGGCGACAAAGACGGGAAGATGAGGGGCATCAACCAGGAAGTCCTTGCGTACCCTTATGAAGGATCGAAAAGGGCAATCCTTATCGATGATGCTGACAGGATGAGAAAAGACGCTTCCGATGCACTCCTAAAAACTCTCGAAGAACCGCCACCTTATAACATATTCTTTCTAATCACATCATCAGAAAGGGAGATTCCTCTCACAATTCGTTCCCGCTGTGTAAGGGTTTCCTTCAGCCCTCTCCGGAGAGAATACATTGAGCAGTTCTTTCGGGAGGTGCTTAAGGTTGATGAAAAAAGGGCACGTCTTCTCTCACAAATTTCGTGCGGGAGCATTGGAAACGGTCAGTTCTGGATGAAGGAGAGCAACCTAAGCCTCAGACGTAAACTTGCAGAGCTAGTCACAGGAAAAAGCAGGAGTTTCCTCAATGCTACGGCTCTCTCTGAGCAGGTTACGAAGACTTCCGGTGATCTCTCCATGTATCTTTCTTTCCTGCTCTCCCTTCTAAGAGATATGTATGTGGTCCGGGAACAGAAAGATGTCTCAATGGTTGTCAACAAGGATGTCAGAGAGCTATTAGATTGGGAAAACATTGACATAAAATGGGTGAAAGAGGCCATGCAAAATGTACAGGAAACCATGGCAATTATGCGGTATAATGTAAACCGTTGGCTGTTATTTGAAAATTTGCTGATTCAGATTATGAGGTAAGATATGAAATGCTGTAATGTGAGAATTGACAGGGTTGCGGGTGTTACAGAGATGGAAGTGCCTGATGACATCATGCTTGGCGATCATGTTGTCATTGATATGGACAAGGGTCCATGTCTCGGTGTTGTCATGACTACTCCGGCTGATAGTCAGAAGGAGGGACTAAAAAAAGTATCGCGTAAGGCAACAGAGGATGAGGTCACCCAGTATTTTTCCTTAAAGGAGAATGAGAAAAACGCCCTTGACTTTTGCCGTCAGAGGGTTAAGGAGATGGGCCTTCCCATGAAACTCCTGTTTGCCGAGTATCTTTTCGGTGGAGCTAAGCTTCTTTTCTATTTTGTCTCTGAGAGCAGGGTGGACTTTAGAGAACTTGTGAAAGAGCTTGCAAAAGAATTTAAGATCCGGATAGAGCTCCGGCAAGTTGGTGTAAGAGATGAAGTAAAAATCATCGGCGGTCTTGGCAACTGTGGCAATATCTGCTGTTGCAAAAAATTCCTCAATAATTTTTCAATTGTTTCTATTAAAATGGTCAAGGAACAGAGCCTTGCATTGAATCCTTCTAAAATTTCAGGCATATGTGGAAGACTGATGTGCTGCCTTTCCTATGAGTACGATATGTATATGGAATATAAAAAAGGTTTTCCAAAGCTTGGCAAAAGAATAAAAATCCCTCAGGGCGAGGGTAAGGTTGTCAAACATAATACGCTTAACTCAACGATCACCGTAGAGGTCGAGGATGGAAAGGAAATCACTTTAACAGCAAAAGACCTTCAAGCGTTAAAAAATGCAGGAGATTAAAGGCTGAAGGCAGAAGGCAAAAGGTCGGAGGTAGAAGTAACGGATGAATAAACACTACTATATTACAACTCCAATTTACTATATCAATGATGTCCCCCACATCGGACATGCCTACACGACAATCGCCGCTGATATAATGGCACGGTATAAGCGAATCTGCGGGTTTGATGTTTTTTTTCTTACAGGTACAGACGAACACGGCCAAAAGGTAGAACAAGCAGCAGAACAGCAGGGTATTTCTCCAAAAGAGCTTGCCGACAGGACAGTTCACAGGTTTACCGATTTATGGAAAACCCTCAATATATCAAATACCGGCTTCATCAGAACCACCGAGGAAAGGCATAGAAAGGTTGTACAGTATATCTTCCAAAAGGCGTTTGAGAACGGAGATATTTACCTCGGTCACTATGAAGACTGGTACTGCGTTCCTTGCGAAACATATTTCACCGAAACACAACTGAAGGATGGAGCATGCCCTGATTGCATGAGACCCACTGAAAAACTCAAAGAAGAGAGTTACTTCTTCAAGCTGTCCAAGTATGAGGAGAGGCTTCTTAAGCACCTTGAAAAGCATAAGGATTTCATTTTGCCGGATGTTCGTTACAATGAGGTTGCGAGTTTTCTGAAAGGGGGTTTAAGGGATTTAAGCGTTAGCAGGACAAGCTTTAACTGGGGAATACCCGTTCCCATGAACAAAGACCATATTGTCTATGTCTGGTTTGACGCCCTCGCCAACTATATTACCGGCATAGGATTTCTCGACGATGTGGATCAGTTCAAAGCGTTCTGGCCATGCGATGCCCATCTTGTTGGAAAGGATATACTCCGATTTCATACGGTATATTGGCCAAGCTTTCTCATGTCGCTCGACATTGAACCGCCAAAACATGTCTTCGCCCACGGGTGGTGGACAATTGAAGGACACAAGATGTCAAAATCCCTCGGTAATGTCATAGATCCGAACGAAGTTGTGAGGACATACGGGGTTGATGAATTCAGGTTCTTTCTTTTCAGGGAGGTACCATTCGGGCTTGATGGTGACTTCTCCAAACATGCCATGGTGAACCGCATTAACGGCGACCTTGCAAATGATTTCGGCAACCTTGCAAGCAGAAGCGTGACCATGATCGGGAAATTCCTCAAGGGAAAAATCGAGAGGCCTGAGAAAAAGGGTGGCATGGATGAATATGTTGAAGAAAACGTAAAGCGTCTTGTTGATGACTACCAGAAAGAGATGGAGGTTTTTGCCTACCACAAGGCCTTACAAAATGTTTTCGAAATAATATCTATACTCAACAAGTATATTGACGCTGAAGCTCCATGGAAGCTAGCGAAAGAGGGGGATGTCCGCATCAAGACAGTGCTGTACAATATCTGGAATAGCTTGCGAATCGTGGCAATGTTACTCTACCCTTATATGCCCGTCAAATCCGAGACCATCTGGAATGCCCTCGGTATTGGCAAGCCAATTGAAAAAATCCTCTTTGAAAATGAGAAGATTTTTTACTTCATGGACGACCTCGGAACCATCGATAAGATCACACCCATTTTCCCAAGGATCGAACAGTAGAATGGCATTCTATTCGCTCCAACGTGTTCTAAAAAAGGTTCTCAAGGACTGCAACCTTCCAGCCCACAACATCGATGCATACAGGGTATTCCATCTCTGGGAAGAAATAGCCGGAGAAGGGCTTGCCAACCATGCAAAACCCGTGAGGATCGACGAACGGATTCTCTATGTAGAGGTGGACGATCCGGTATGGCTTTCCCAAGTACGCTACATGAAACTCGACATCATGGCAAAGATCGGGGTGACGATAAAAAAGGGGATCTTTAAGGATATCAGGTTTTTTCTGAAAAATAGTTGACAAAAAAACAGTGAAGAGTTACGACAGTCACTGCCAACCAGTTGGATCCTCAGAGCACTTTTAGCGGCACGGCGTTCACTCACTCTGATTCTATGGATGTTGTCAGCTCCTTCTTCCGTACATAATCCCAAGTTTGTTCATCCACTTCCGGAGGGTATTCGGGTTTATCCCCAAAATTTCTGCCGCTCCACCCGGTCCGTTAATCTTCCCGCCGGCCTTCACCAAAGCCTGCCTGATGTGCTTTTCAGTTGACTCGTCCAACGAAGGCAGTGTCCTGTTTCGGCCTGCTTCATGCGTCCCTTGATGCCCTCGTAGAACCTGCGGGGCCAAAAGAGTCGCAAATGAAAGCACGCCACCCCTGCTCTGGATCGGTAGAGCCGATTCTCCTTCAGGAGCCTGGCTTTCTCAAGTGCCCGTTCGATGACGACCTCAAACGCTTTTGTATTTTCGACCAGCTTTATGACATAGTCCCATGCGCCGAGGCGAAGAGAATCGACGGCATGCTGCACGGTTCCGGTGCCGGAGACCACGATAACGGGCGTCTCCGTGCTCATCTCCCGAAGTGCAGCAATCATTGAAAGCCCATCGGGCCACATCCTCTCCGTCTGGTTCATAGCTCCCCTGGTCTTTCTGTTCCTTTTGTGGGATACCGGAGAAATCAAGGGCGGACTTTTTAGCATGGTCCCCAATCGTCTGTTCGAACCTGTTTTAACGGTCCTGGAGGATCTCGACCGGGCACTGGGTGGCTACGCGCGTGGCATTTTTCTTGAGTGCGCCGCGTTGGGTTTTACCGCCATGGTGCTGCTCGCAATCGTGGTCGTTTCTCCCCGGTGGGCGATCACAATC
>Ga0351917_1227_pt1 | contig 15411 bp, 10 predicted proteins | sample TotcelHT113001N4_FD_206834 | JGI IMG/M metagenome (GOLD analysis project Ga0351917, IMG submission 206834) | Enriched cells from coal bed in the Powder River Basin, Montana, United States - Total cells T11 rep1 HSBNCT.T11.300.1.N4 ...
GAAAACAGCCTCCGGTCAGCACAACTCGCGGGCAAGCGGCCGCGCGGGCTACCGCCACGGCTGCCTCGGCCAGCGCGTTGTGGAACTTGCTGGCGATCTGGCCGACCGACAGGCCGGCCCGCCGGTCGGCCAGGATCTCGCGGATCATCGGTTGCCAGTCCAACACGAGCGGCTCACCGCCCGTCACAGGCAGCGGGTATCCGTGGGAAACCGCGGGCTCGGCTGCGAACTCCAACGCCATCGCCGCTTGGCCTTCGAACGTCACCCCCGCCGGCAACCCGCACAGCGCGGCGACGGCGTCGAACAGGCGGCCCAGGCTGCTGGTCCTTGGAAACAGCTTTGGCCGGCCCAAGGCGGCTATTAGCATACTCGATTCCGCCGCTGTAAACCACGGGCTCGCCATGTCCGCGGCGGCCGGGCCGAAGATCTCGTACAATATCCCCAGGGCCGAACGCCGCGGCTCGCGGGCCGCTCGATCGCCACCGGGCAGGGGAAACGTCCGCAAGTGGGCGATCCGCACGCACGCGGCTCCGTCGCACAGCAGGGCTTCGCCTCCCCAGACGGTTCGGTCGGTGCCGTAACCCGTGCCGTCCCAGGACAAGCCCAAGACTGGTCCTTCCAAGCCGTGCTCGGCAACGCAGGCCGCGACGTGGGCCTGGTGATGCTGAACCGGAACCAGCGGCACGTCCCAGGCACCGGCCAAACGCTCGGCGTGCCGCGTCGATGCATAATCGGGGTGCAGATCGCACGCCACGGCCGCCGGGACGACGCCGAAGAACTGAACCAGATCTTCGATCGCTCGCCGGTGGACCTCGACGCTCGGCGCCGTGTCCAAGTCGCCGATGTGAGGCGTCATGACGACCGACGAACCGAGACTCAGGGCCACCGTATTCTTCAGATGGCCGCCCACGGCCAGAATGGTGGGCAGGTCCCGGTGCATTCGGATCGGTAACGGCGCGTAGCCGCGAGCGCGACGGAGGATTTGCAGTCGCCCCGAAATCACGCGGGCCACGGAATCGTCGACCGGACGGACGATGGGGCGATCGTGCGTCAGCATCAGATCCGCGATCGCCCCCAGCCGCTGGCGGGCGTCGTCGGCCGCGATCGCCATCGGCTCTTCGGACAAATTGCCGCTGGTGCAAATCAGCGGCCGCGCCGTCTCGGCCAGCAGCAGATGATGCAGCGGCGTGTACGGCAGCATCACGCCCAGCTGCGGATTGTCGGGGGCCACGGCCGCAGCGATGTCGTTGGTGCTCGCCGCGTCCGTGCGGCGGACCAGCAGCAGGATCGGGGCGGCCGGCGACTGCAACGCGGCGGCTTCGGCTTCGGACACCGCACAGCGCCGGCGGACTTCGTCCAAACTCTCGGCCATCATCGCCAGCGGCTTGTCTTGCCGCCGCTTGCGATCGCGTAGCCGCTGGACTGCCGCCTGGCTGGTCGCGTCGACGATCAACTGGAAACCGCCCAGCCCTTGCAGGGCCAGAATGCGGCCTGCACAAACCTGTTCGGCCGCTTGACGCAAGGCGGCATCGCCGTGGGCCACTTGCCGTCCGCCGGCATCCTCCAGGGTCAGCACGGGCCCACACGTTGGACAAGCGATCGGCTGGGCGTGAAACCGCCGGTCGCCGGGATGCTCGTATTCAGCTTGGCATTCGCCACACATCGGAAAGCCGTGCATCGAGGTCCGCGGCCGATCGTAGGGCAACTGCCGAATGATCGACCAGCGCGGGCCGCAGTTGGTACAGTTGGTAAACGGATAGCGATAACGGCGTTGTTGGGGATCGAAGATCTCCTGCAAGCATTCGCTGCAGATGGCCAGGTCCGCGGGAATCGTGGGCCGGGGGTTCGTCTGCGCGACACTGGTGCGGATCTCGAACCCGCCCCCACATGCCTGGTCCGATTCAGCGTGTACCTCGCCCACCTCGAGCGAGTCGATGCGGGACTGGGGGGGATGACCGTGTCGCAACGCATGCAGAAACCGGTCCAGCGATCGGTCCTCTCCCTGCACTTCGATCCGCACCGCGTCCGCTTCGTTTAACACCCATCCGTTTAAGGCTTCGGTTCGCGCCGTCCGGTAGACGAAGGGCCGAAAGCCGACGCCTTGCACGACGCCGCGAACGGTGATCCGCAGCCGGCGAAGCGGCACAGACGCGGACGCGGTGCTGGACGATGTGGTCGGGGAAGACGTGGTCGGGGAAGGTACAGTCATCGGTGAATCGCCCGCTTATCCCAATTCAGCCTGGCGTTTCTGAACCAGCCAATCGGCGAGGGCGTCCAGTCCGTCGCCGTGCAGCGCCGAAACCTCAAAGACCTCGGCCTGCGGCGCCAGCCGCCGCATATCGCCGCGGGCCCGCGCCACGTCGAAATTCGAGTACGGCAACAGATCCGTCTTGGTGATCACCAGCGCGTGGCTGCGCTGGAAAATCGCCGGATACTTAACCAGTTTGTCGTCGCCCTCGGGGACGCTCAGCGCCACAATTCGCAAATGCTCGCCCAAATCGTATCCGGCGGTGCATACCAAATTGCCGACGTTTTCGATCCACAGCGTATCGATGCAGCCATATTCAAACCCCTCGGCAGCAGCGGCGATCATGCTGGCATCCAGGTGACACATCCCGTCCGTGTTGATCTGCACGACGGGCACCCCGATCTTGGCCATCCGCTCGGCGTCGATCTGACCGGCAATGTCGCCTTCGATGACCGCCGGCGCCAGGCGGCCTTGGAGCCGCTGGAATAGCCCTTCCAGCAGCGTCGTTTTGCCGCAACCCGGCGAACCCACCAGATTGATGCCAAACACCTGCTGGGACGTCAAGCGATCCCTGTTTTCTCCGGCCAGCTGGTCGTTGGCTTTCAAAATGGCTTTCGCCGCCACGATCTTCATCCACTCCTCCGTTCCCATTTCTCGCGGCGATACCGCACGCGAACCTGTTTCGGCCTGTCGAGATTCTTTTCTTCGGCTGTCGGATGCGCGCACATGCACACCCCGTCCTATTCTTTGCCAAACGGCACATTTGGACAAGCCGGGCCCATGAGACATGCGGGCCGCTCAGCGCTGCCCCGAATCCGCACTCGCCGTCTGGCTGGCCAGCAGCGTCCGCCAGATCTCTCGAATCGCCGAGGGATCACCCAGCCGATCCGCCAGGACAAGCTTGGCTGCGGTCAGCTCCCGACTGGTCGGGCGACGGTCCAAGACGGACAAGAACACGTGCTCGATCTTCTTCTCCGGCGGCAGGCTGCTGCGGGCCAGACGAGGCAGCCAAGCCGGACCAGGCCACACGCTGTCGGGCTGCATTTCGATGATTTCCAGCGGTTCCTGGCTGGGCCGCAGCCAGGTGCGGCGCGCCAAGGCCCCCGGGGCAGGGGGCGATGCGGTCGGCCGCCGATGCACGACCTGGACCAACATCCGAGACACGTCGACAACGTTGCTATCAATCGGGCCGCTGTCCTTGGCGCCGTTTTCCTTCGCATAGTACCGCGCGAACAGAGGCTGGCCGCCTGACTCCGGTGCGTCCATCCAACTTTCAGGCGTCCGCTTGCCCGACAAGCCGAATGGTTCGCTGAGCACGATCCAGCGAACGAGTCCCTTGGTGTCGAAATCGTGGGCGGCCAGTTCTTCGGCGAGCCGCTCCAGCAACTCGGGGTGCGACGGCGGATTGTGCGGTCCCATGTCATCGATGGGCTGCGTGAATCCGTAACCAAACAGCCAACTCCAGATCCGATTCACGGTCGCCAAGCGGAAATCCTCGGAGGCGACCACCAGTTTGGCTAGCTCGCGGCGGCGATGCACATCGCTGACCAAGCCGCTGTGCGAGATCTCTTGGCCATTGAATTTCGGATACGCCATTCCCAGACGACCGTTCGGCAGCTGATAAAACAACTCGGCATCTTTTGCCGCACCGCTGGCCCCGGCAAAGTCCCGGTCCGTCAATACGGTCCGCTGCGCGTCGCCATCGCGCTGGACCGCCATCTGTCGAAAGAATGCATTCAGCTCCCAGAATTCCCCCTGCCCCCCCCCCGCTGGAGGAGTGATCGTGGCAACTGGTGCAAACCAGCTGTTTGCCCAAAAACACCCTTGACGTCCGATTGGTTGCCGCCGCTGCGTTGTCCTTGACTCCCGCCAACAGGAAATTAACCGCCCCGTTGTGGTCCTCGGCACCGGGCTGCTGCGCGCCTGTGGCCGACAGCAACTCGAAGGCGACTTGCTCCTGCGGCTTGTCCGTCCGCACGGCCTCGGCCAAATAGCTCACCAAATCCTCGCGGCTGAACGTGTCGTCGGCAGACGCGTCCGCTGTGGGGCCCACCAGGGCCGTCGCCCACAATTCCGCCCAATGCCGGGCATGCTCGTCACTGGTCAGCAACCGCTCTACCAGTGCCTGGCGGTGCGATTGGTCCTTTTCCCGCTGGCGCAGGAATTGCTTGATCTCGTCGCCGGTGGCACGCCGACCGGCCAACTGACGATAGACGCGGTCGCACCACTGCTCGTCGGTCACCGCAGGCGAAGGCGTCACGCTGTGCTCGCGCCACCCCTGTTTCAGGATGTCGTTGATGAAAGCGATCACGTCGGCATCCGCGGACGGCTGGCGACGTTGGGGGCTGGCCCGCGGCATGTCGGGCGGACTTGCTGGTTGGGCGGAATCCGACTGCGGTCCGCGGGCGGGCACCGCAGCCCGTTGCGATGGCGCAGCCAGTGCGATTGCCTGCGACGCGTCGGGGGACGTCTCGCCCTGGCCGTGAGGCCACTCCGGCGCGTCGGCCGGCGGGCGAAAGGCAGTGGCATCGCGGGCGACCGGAGCGCTGGGCCCAGGCTGCGCAATGAGGCGGCCGGCCGGTTGATTCCAATGCCGCGCCGCATACAGACTCAATAACCCCGCCACCGCCAGGAAACCAGCCGCCACGACAAACGCGGGCCAGCGGCCGGGGCGTTCCCGTCGGCCGAGGCGTGCCGGCTGAACCCGGACAATCTCGTCGCTGGGCCGCGGAGGCGGTACCGGTTCCGCCAGGGGATGGATCGGAGGCGCGATGGGCAGCACGGCGGCCGCCAAGGGAGATGGAGCGTCGCCTGCAAGTCGAGTCGCCCGCTCCGCCGCCGACTGCCGAGCTTCCCAAGCCTGCAAGATGGCGGACGTCAAGTCGGGAGGATAATGGCCACCAAGGACCTCCTCCAAACCGGCCTCCACAATCCTGTCGGCATGCTCTTCGCTCACAGTAACTTGCCCTCTATGCACTCACGCAACAACTGCTTGGCCCGTTGCATCAAGTTTTTCGCGCCGTGTTCCGAGATGCCGAGAGCCGCGGCGATGCTCGCACGCGACTCTCGCTCTCGAAACCGCATCTCCAGCGCCAACCGAGCCCGAGACGTCAACACCTGGAGGCACTCTCTCAATGCCTCCAGCCTCTCTTCTCCACTATCATCTCCGGCCCACTGTTCCCAAGCCCGGTCGAACGCTTCGATGTCCTCGACGGCGATTACCTTCACCTTGCCACCCCTCCGCTGAGCGGAGATCAATTGATTGTGGGCGACTTTGCGGAGGTAAGCCGCAGTCGAAGCAGCGCCAAAATCCCGAAACGGATGCTGCAGCACCGCCAGAAACGTCTCCTGTGTCAAATCATCGGCTTGAGCTGGTTCGCAGCCCAATGCCCGCAGGTACCGCCACACGCCAACCTGATTTTGCTCGATCAGTTGAGCAGCATCGAAACCGGTCGTGTCTGGCATCGTCGACGCTTCCATGTACTGCCGCAATTACTAAAACGGAGAACAGGCCGGAAAGTACTCAGAATGTTCGCCGGGCTCCGGACAAGTTATTGCCGTCGGCATCACTGCGACGAATTGTTTCAGGATCTCGCGTTTACCGCCTTAAGTGCTTGTTTTAGAAAGGTTTGCGTTTCATTCTCTGAGGGATCCCGCCGCTTGGCAGCGGGGGTATTTCACCGCTTGGCAGCCTGGGCGACGACGTCGTGAATTATCCAGACTAGCCCGCAACCGCTCCGATCCAAAGGGTGACCAGGCTCCAAGCGTTCAGCCAAACATGCACCACAATGCATGGCAGCACGCGAACCGTCCGGGCGTAGATGTAGCCAAGTCCCAAGGCCAGGACAAACAGCGGGATCGGCGCGGCCCCCTGAGATACATGCATCAAGGCGAACAACGCCGAACTGACCAGAATTGCGAAAACCTCCGCCGAGGAAGCCTGATGCCCCATCGCGACCTGGCCGTTTTCGCTTTCCGCCAACACGCCGCCGCCCACCGTCGCGATGGGCGACGCTGCGTTGCCAAAGACGAAATGCCAGAAATCGCCGCGTCGCGGCACGAACGCTTGCAAGCCGCCTTGCCACAGAACGCGGTAGAAAAACTCCTCGACCAGCGGCGCCCCGACGACGGCCGAGAAGAAAACGGCTCCATGTACCAACGCCTCCGGATGCTTTTCCAGGGCGCGGATCAGCGGATGCTCGTACGGAAACCAGATGACCAGGAGCCACTGCAATCCGTAGACCAGCGGAGCCAGCATGACGAACGCGACCGTTCCTAACCGCAGATCTTGCCGCAAGTTACGCAGAGAAACGCCAAAATCCGCCGCCGTCGCCCCCGTGCGCAAGCCAATCGCCAGCAACGCTGTCGCGATGGCAGTCAAGTTGGCGATCGGTTCACAGAACAGGACAAGGGTCAGATCGCCCGCCGAAGCATTCTCCCAGCCTCGCGCAGGATCGATGCCAAATACCTTGGTCAACACCAAGGCGTTGAGCAATTGGAATATCATCAGCACCAGGGTGGCCAGCAGCAGATCGATCAGTCCCCAGGGGGCCGGCGGCTTCGGCGAGCGGGGAAGCAAAGGCTGTTTGCGCGCGATCCGGCGTAACGCCGCCCCCCAGAGGGCGAAACTGGCGGCCAGGGCCACGAGGATGATCAGTTGGAATGCAAAAACCATTTATGACCTGTTTCTTCGGCATTCCCCTGTGCTGGCCATGCGGTCTCGGAACGTTGTTATGCATGATGTAGAATTGGCGATTCTCGCGGTTTCTCAGGCAACGAGGCCGATTCACGAGGCCGATTCACGTGGCCGGGTCCCGTGCCGCCCACGATCCGCGCAACTGCTCCCACGCGGTTCGCGTCGCCCCCGTGTTTCGCTCGACGGTCAGCGGTTCCCGGTCGGCGGCCCCGCGGGGATAAACGGGCTGTCCATAGGCGGGGTAAGCTTCGGTCCGCAAGTTGGCCAGCATCTGGTGACCGCAACGACGATCGCGCTCGGCGCGCTGCGCCGCCAGATCGATCGGTCCGACGACAATCTTCTCGCCCGGCCCCGGATCGGCCTGCGCCAGGATGCGGCCGTCGTAATCGACGATCATGCTGCCGCCTGGCCAGCTGAAGGGCGGATAATGCTGCAAGCTGCTGCCCTGGTTGGCGGCCACGATATAGGCCAGGTTCTCGACCGCCCGCGCGCGATTCATCAGCGTCCACCAGTCCAGCGGCGCGGTGGCTCCCCAGGGGTCCATGTACGCCGAGACCCGCACCAGCACCTCGGCGCCGGCCAGCGCCAACTGCCGAATGGCCTCCGGAAACAGCCAGTCGTAGCAAATCGCGGCGCCGATCCGCCCGATCTCGGTGTCGGCCACGGGAAACAGCGGCTCGTCGTAGCCGCTCAAATCATGCGGACTGGTGTGCAGCTCCCACGGCGTCCAGGTATGAACTTTGCGATACTTCGACACGATCCCGCTGGGGCCGATCAAGCACGTGGTGTTGAAAACATGCCCCGGCCAGCGCGTGTCGGATTCCAGGAAGGTTCCCGTCTGGATGTACACGCCCAACTGCCTCGCTTTCGCCGCGTAGCGATCGGTGTGCTCGTTGGGGATCGGCACGGCGAGCCGGTCCAGCAGGTGCTCGACCGTCTGGTAGATGGGTGCCGCGTGAGCAAATTCCGGAAAGACGATCAGCCGCACGTCGAACATCGGCTGGTACCCGGCAACCGCGTACTCGACCATGTCCAGCATCCGCTTGACCCGCGGTCCGATCTCGTCGCGGTGTTTCGGGTTGGGCAAGTCCAGCTGACACGCAGCGGCGTAATAACGATCGAGGGAGGCCATCGGGGGGTTCCTGTTGGACGCGACGGGATTTTGCCATCCCCCGTCTGCCTGTCACGGTGTTGTCGTTCTCGTGCGGTCGACAACGGCTCGCTCAGCGGCCGCGGAGTGGGTTACGTTCCAGCGCGATCCCCGCACGGCGGTCAGGGACTCCAGGGCCGCGAATGACGCGGGTGTTGTAACGCTCGCGATAGTCGCGCGTTTTCTCCGTGTCGGGATACTGCTCGTCCGGGCCATACGGGTAGCTGCTCATACCGTGAAACGGCAAGGGCTCGAGGGTCTCCGGAAAGGCGGTGTAGAGGTCCATGTCTTTGCAGTAGCTGTCGGCCTTCAGCAGGAACGAGCGGCGGCAGCCTGCCGGCACGGGGCCGAAGGCGTCCACCGCGAACCGCAGGGTGAGTTCTTCGCCGTGTCCCATGATGACAAAGCAATCGTCGGCGGCCTCGAGCAACTCGGCGACTTCGCCGAACCGCGTGTAATTGCCCGACATCAGTTTCCAGCTGACGGTGCGGTCCAGGTTGTTATAGTCGCTCAAGTTCGGATGCCGACCGTCCGGCGAGAACTCTCGCGGGTAACCGCGAAAATGCAGATCGGCGCTGTGCGCCGCGACTTCGATCAGCTTGACCGGCACGTCCGGCAGGTGCCGGGCCAGGAAGATGCGGTCCCAGTACAGCTCCATGTTGCTGGACACCCGCAAGCGACGGTCGGTGGGCTGCCACAAGCCGGTCAGTTCCACGGTCATCGTGTGATTCACGCCCGCCGGATAACCGACTTCGCGCAACAACGCAACCCACTGCCCGTCGCGTTCGACTTCGATCGTCGGCGCTTCGGCCCGCAACCCCGCCTGACTGGCCGCGAAATTCGTCGACGAATAGGCATACTCGACCCAGCCGTGCAGCACCAGGATCAGGCGGGCATCCGCGGGCAATTCCGCCAGCTGTCCGCCGAAATCCAGCTCGACGAAGTGCTCGTCAGCCAAGCCGAGAAACCGCGGATCGGGCCGCGTGGCTCCGGCATAGCGGCGATCGACCGTGCGGATCCAATCGGTCGCGTCGCGCCCGTGCTGGTCCACCGCGCGGATCGGTTCGATCGGCCGATCGAAACAGAATACCTCGAACTCCGGCGGCGGCACGCCGATCGCCATCATCTCCGACGGCAGCACCTCGGTCCCCTCGGGATGATCGAGTGCAATCAGCTTGGCCTCGTCAAAGTACGTCACTTCCTCCAGCGTCGTCAGCGCCTGCAGCACGTAATCGCCATCCCGCGGCGCGAGGTTGGGAAGCGGCAGATACTCGGTGGGGTCCGGCGGCGCGTATTCCCCGGGCGAGACGAGATAGCCGAGTCCGCCCACGCCGCCAAAGTCGGCCACGAACTCGAACTGCTCGCCGTTCCACACGAACAGGTAAGGGCACGACGAGGCTTTGCGGGGCACCTGTTCGACCACGGTGGTGCAATTCGCGACCATTTCGACTTCGCCCTGCAGCACCGCATCGGGCCAGATGATCCGCAGCCAATCGACGCTGAGGCTATCTCCCAGTCCCGCATGAATCCGCAACGGGGCCATCGCGGCCGGTCCCGACGAGCCCCCGACGACAAACTGCTGGAAGACCGCCCCCGTCTTGACCTCGACCCGAGCCCCGATCCCCGAATGGTTCGAGCGGGCTTTCGAGTCCTGCGGCCGTTTCCCCACCAGGTCCAACTGAATCCAGTGGCCGCCGGGCGTCACATTCTCGATCAGCAGCGGCGACTGGCCGGCGGCGACCAGGAGGATATCGCACGTTCCGCTGCCGGTGAAATCGGCCACCACGCAACTGGCGTCGCCGTCCGTGCGAATGGCGTTGAGCAGATTCCCCGGATCGGCCTCGTTGGCATTCATAAAGCCTTGCTGCGGCCAGGTATTGACCAGCAGCACCGGCCCGCGACTGCCGTCGCGGCGTTTGGCATCCGCCAGCACCAGGTCCAGATCCCCGTCGTTGTCCATGTCGGCAAACTGGCCGCCGGTACCGCCCAACGGTCCGAACGCTGCCGTAAACTCGCGGTCTTCTTCAAAGCGAAGGCCGCCCTGGTTCTTCAGCAGCCGGATGCCCTCGGTGGTGAACACCAGCAGGTCTCGATCGCCGTCCTTGTCCGGATCGGCGGACATCGCGCTGATCACCCCCGAGATTTGCAAACCGGACGTCGCGGCATCCAGCAGGCGATGCTCGCCCAGGCGGTTGTTGACCCACACGAGGGGCTCGCCCTGTACCGGAAAGACAATCATGTCCACGTCGTAGTCGTTGTCAAAATCGTCGTAGACCACGGCGGCAATGGCTTGATCCGGAAAATCGAATCCCCCCTCGCCGGACAAATCGGCGAACGTGCCATCACCGTTGGTGCCGAACAGGTTCCATGCAGCGGGTCGAGCCCCGGCGGGCACGGGAAGGTCTCCCTGTTCCAACCGAAACGCCAGGAAGTCCAGATCGCCGTCGCTGTCCACGTCCAACAGGCGGGCGATGTGTGTCAGCGCGTCGGGCCCGGCCAGCACCGCGTCGTCCGCCGCCGCAAAATGGCCCTGGCCGTCGTTCATCAGCAACAGATCCGGTCCGGCCCGGCCCAACCACAAGTCCACGTGGCCGTCGTTATCGACATCGCCAAAGCAGATCGAGACGACGCCCTCCGCCAGGGTCTGGCCGGCGGAAAACTTGCCCTCTCCTTCGTTCCGCCACAGCACGGCCGTTCCCCGCTCGTCGCAACCTGCCAGGCAGACGTCCAAATGACCATCGCCATCGACGTCGGCGACCGCCAAGCCCGGCAATCCGATCGTTCCGCCGGGCCATTTCCAGCCATGCGTCGCGACCTCCCAGGTCCGCGTCTGGGGCGAGAACACGATCCGCGGTTGCTCGGGTCCCGGGGGGATCGTCAGCGGCAGATCGTCGGGGCCCAACACGCGATAGTACTTGCCGGCCATGCCGTACGTGGCCTGCACGACAAAGCTGCCGCCCGTCAATTCGGCGGAGTTCAGCCGCTTGAACCGCTCGAACAGCGGCATCGCCTTGTCCCGCATCGACGCTCGCGTATAGGACGTGGCCAGCAGGTACACCGCGGAGATGAATCCCGGATTCCGTTCGACGACCGTTTCCAGGATCGGCAGGGCCTCTTCCGGACGCCCCGCGTTTCGCAACGCTTCCGCGTATTTATAGCCCACATACGAGTCGTCGGGGTCGCCCTCGTAGACCGCCTGGAAGCATTCGAGCGTCTTGTCGAGGTCGCCGATATGCTGATAGTACATGCCCAAGCAGAATCTCGCGTGCAAGTGCTGGGGATCCCCCGCTAGGATCGCTTCGAAGCCCAGCCGAGCCGACTCCAAATTGTCCTTCGCCTCGCTCTGCCCCAGCATGTTCAATTGAGCCAAGGCAAGGTTGAACTGGGCTGCCGTCCAGTCCGGTTGACGCTCGAGCACCTTGGTAAAGGCAGCCGCGGCGTCCGAGTATTGATAACGTTCCATGAAACCCGCCCCGTGATTGAATTCGGCCAGGGATTCACGGAGGGCCTTGGCATCCGCCGCCGTGGTTGGTCTGTCGACAGCCAGCGAAACCGAGACCGTTTCGTCCGGCGCCTCGGACATCGCCGGCGGTCTGCAGCCGCTGGAACCGATGGCCAGAACAAGCATGCCGGCCCATGTCACCCCGTTGCGCAAGCGCCGCACACCGCACGGGGGCGCCGACGGGACGGGAATGATCCTCGGCAGGGGGTTAGGAAAGCTGCGTTCAGGCATCAGAATTTCTCTCCTTCGGGCACGGATCAACGGCTCTCGATGACCGTCAACAACTGGTTCGTGCGGATATTCTCCAGGGTTTGCTCGCCGCCTCCCGGCCAGCGGATATCGAGGCGATCCACTTGCGTACGATCACCTAAACCGAAATGCAGGCGGGAACCATAATGGCTTTGGTAACTTCGACCGCTGTGCACTTCCGCCACCCGTTTCGAGTCACCCGCAGACACGGTGACGTGCGCGCCCACGCCGTCCCGGTTGGCTACGACGCCAATTACGCGAATCTCCAGCCAATGGTTCGCATTTTCCGTGTCATTGCGGATGATCGTCGGCGTGTCTCGCGAATTCAAAATCACCACATCCACGTCGCCGTCGTTGTCCAGGTCATCAAACCCCGCTCCTCGACTGGCTTTCTCGGGCAACAGTCCACTGCCGGCACCCTGCGATATGTTAGTGAAACGGCCAGTGCCGTTGTTCCGCAGCAGCATGTTCGGCGCGCGATAGGCTGTGCTGGAGTCCCACAATTCGATATTGTCCTCCGTGTGACCATTGGCGATGAAGATGTCCAGATGGCCGTCGTTGTCGAAGTCGATCAGTCCGTTGCCCCAGTTCACGTAAGGAAACGAGCCCTCGCCGGCGCCGCTGATCTGGGTCGCGTCCTCGAACACGCCGTCCCCCAGATTGCGATACAAGACGGGCATTTCGTTTTGGTACGAGGTCATGAAAAAGTCGAGCAGCCCGTCGTTGTCGTAGTCGCCGCAATCGACGCCCATACTGGCGTTTTCGTCCCCAAAGCCGTTGTAAGCGGTTCCGTTCAGAATACCGACTTCCTCAAACTTGCCTGTCCCGTCGTTCTGGTAGAACAGATTCGCAGCCACATCGCAGATCGCAAAGATGTCCGTATCGCCGTCCTGGTCGAAATCCCCACAGACCGTCCCCATCGTGGTCCCGGACACTCGGCTGATCCCCGACTCGTCGCTGACGTCTGCAAACGTGCCGTCGCCGTTGTTGCGAAACAACGTGTCCGGTACCGGCTGGAAATCTCGCGGCACCGGATACCGGGGAATGCCGTCAATCGTCCGCACCACGTGTTCGTCGTAGTCGAATCGCAGGTAGTTGCCCACGAACAGGTCCAAGTCGCCGTCGTTGTCCATGTCCAGGAAGCACGTTCCCGCGCCGACAAATTGGCCGTTGCCGACGCCGGCCGATTCGGTCACGACGCGGAACGTCCCGTCGCCGTTGTTGTGGTACAGGACGTTGGGGCCATAGTTGTTCAAGTACAAATCGGGATAGCCGTCGTTGTCAAAGTCGCCCACGGTCACGCCCAGTCCGAATCCCAGGTCGCCCAATCCCGCCTGGTCCGTGACGTCGCGGAATCGCCAACCGCCTTCGTTGCGATACAGCCGATCCTTGGGCGGCGCAGTGACCGGCGTGCCCCTCATCGGCGCTCCGCTCAGAAAATACACGTCGATCAAGCCGTCGGAATCGTAGTCGAACAGCGCCAAGCCGGCGCACATCGGCTCGACAATATAACGCATCCCCCCGCTGCCGTCGCTGTGGACAAAGTCGATGCCCGTTTGTGTGGAAATGTCGGTCAATTGGATCGGCCCGGAAACCGCCGGTTCCATCGGCTCGGTCGGCGGCTGGTCGCGGGCGCAACCGGCCAGTGCGGCCATCGTCAGCCACAGCGCCAGTGCCTTGCTTGTCGTACCTCGCTTCTTCACCGCGAATCTCCGCACGAGAATGCCTCCCGTTTCACGCTCGTCCTGCCGGCCGGCGCGTCACGCAGCGGTGATTGTAAGGGGAATGAGCCAACTCGACCAGAGGCAGCAACGGCTCGAACAACGAGCGATCCACGCACAAGAAAGCCCTGTTGTCATCGTAGTCTACGGTGAGAAGAGGCCTTCGGCCAACCACTGCCGACGCCCGAAAGCCCAACTTCGCGGACTACGATTCGGGGCTTGTTCGCCGCCGCGGATGAATGATCCCGCTGGAACGTCGCTCGGTTCACTTGGCCGCGCGACTTCGTTGAGCGCGGACCCGCTATCGCATTTTCGGAATCGAGAAAAAAGTTTGCCCGGCCCGCGGCCAGTGCGGTAGAATCACAGCCGCCAGCAACGGCGACGGTCGCCCTTCGGCAACCGCACGAACCATGTGTTGTCGCGACGAGTTAAACCCGTGACTGTTGGGATTCGGGGGTGGCTCCCCGATGAAACCAGTCATTGCTATCCAGGAGGTGCAAGTCCTTCCGAGGGCAAAGCCTAGCCAGCAGCCCGGTAGCTGAACTCGCTGGCCGGAGGAAATGAAGGTCTGAAGCCGAGGGAAGCAAGTCGTCGGGGTCTGTATCGAGCCGCGAAAGTTGTTCTAAAGTTGTGGTCCCACTCGGAATAAGCGGAGGAACGGATGCCTGATCCTTCTGAGGCAAACAGCGGACAGTTTCATCACGCTGGAACGTAGCAACCGCCCGGCGTCATGGCGAGCCGACGCGGAGACCACCGGGGTCGCAGACCAGATCGCGGCGATACAGGGATAGCACGGGAACTCGCGAGAGCCTTATCAGCCTCCTGTCTACACAGGCGCGGATCAAGACGGGGCAACCCGTGGGAGTCTACCGCGATCCGTGGGACCTGGGGCAGCCAAGGGGAAGCCGGGCGTCACCTGCGATCCACCGTGGAGGCGGCTGGGACTTCGAGCCCGTCACCGCCTCCTCATCTGTGAGACGCCTCGCATCGGAGCCGTGCGGCTCTGACTGCGGATGGAGACGTGTGGCGCGGGTTGCGGGGTCTCGCCTGCAACCTTATCGTATGGAAACGTGCGATACCGAAGAACCGGATGAGGGAAAGCTTCACGTCCGGATCCGTGGGGAGGCTGGGGGCGAAAGCCCCCGGCTTTACCCGGACAACCGAGCGGCGGATCGGGTCGGTCCTGATGGCAAGCCTTTTTGGCCGCCGCCGGTTGAATCGAGTCCTTCGTCGGGTCAGGCGATCGTCAGTGCCTTGTTCACGTAGTCAATGTGGAGGACGTGAGCCTCGAGTAGACCTGTTCCCAGTAGCGGGAGCTTGCCCGCGTTTGCGACCATTTGCAGCGGGATCAGGGTTCCAAACCAATGGAGATAGCAGACGAATGTTTCCAAGGTCACCTTGCTGCCATCGGCCAAGATCGCTTCGGTTTCCGCCAGGGATTCGAGCTTGAGTTCTTCGATCAGCGGTGCGGGGAAGACCAGGTGTCCGTCGAATGCTGTGTCAATCCACGCTGTCACGTTGGCAACCGGAGAATTCGGCGTTCGCCGGACTTGAAGGTCGACAAGGGCGCGGTTGCGGTCATCGACTTTTCCGATCACGACGCGAACCCTCCGATATGAAAGGCTGCTTCATGGCCGACGCGAATGACGAACGACTTCCGATTGGGAAAAGCCTGCTTGGCGGCCAGGGCCGCGTCAATGAATTGGTCGCCCAAGAAAAACGACTCCGATACCGGCTCGATCGCGACGAACCGGTCGCGGTGCTTGGCTTCGAGTTCCGCCTTCAGGCGTTTCTCGTAGACACGCTTGGCCTGCTCTGCAATTGACATGGGTAGTCCTTTCACGC
>Ga0351917_1240_pt1 | contig 14186 bp, 16 predicted proteins | sample TotcelHT113001N4_FD_206834 | JGI IMG/M metagenome (GOLD analysis project Ga0351917, IMG submission 206834) | Enriched cells from coal bed in the Powder River Basin, Montana, United States - Total cells T11 rep1 HSBNCT.T11.300.1.N4 ...
TGGCTACAATGTTTATCGTATTGTTGGCAGGACAGAGCAAAAACTTACAAGAACCCCCGTAAGGGAGACGCAATTCATTGATCATAGCATTGGTGGGCATCGTTTCCTTTCCTATTATGTGACATCAGTTGATCTCTCGGGTAATGAAAGCGAACCATCCCGAGAAATAATAATCATTATGAAAGAGTGAGCTGAATCATGAATTATTTTGAGTACAAAAATGGAGAACTGTATGGAGATGACGTTCCTGTAGCGCAGATTGCTCAGGCAGTAGGAACACCGGTATACATTTACAGTTACAAAACTCTGGAGAGGCACTTCCGTGTCTTTGACGGCGCTTTTACGGGTGTCCCCCACATCACCTGTTATTCCTGTAAGGCAAATTCCAATATTGCTATATTAAGGATTATGGGAACTCTTGGCGGAGGGACGGACATCGTATCGGGAGGCGAACTCTTCCGTGCCCTTAAGGCTGGTATACAACCGCAAAAGATTGTTTTCTCTGGCGTTGGCAAGACTGAAGAGGAAATCAAATCAGCTATAAAGTCCGGCATACTCATGATCAACGTGGAGTCTGCCGATGAGCTCGCCGCTACCCGGAGTGTGGCAAAAAGAATGAGAAGAAAAGTGCCGCTTTCCGTGAGGGTAAATCCACAGATAGACGCAAAAACCCATCCCTATATAACGACAGGACTTAAGAAGAATAAATTTGGCGTTTTGTGGGATGAGGCGCACATGCTTTACCGTAAAATGCAGGCGGATCCATATCTTGATCCCATTGGGATATCCTCCCATATAGGGTCGCAGATACTTGAGCTGGGTCCTTTCATTGAGGCAGTTCAATCGCTGAAAAAGATGGTTCTACAACTCAGGGAAGATGGTATCCCGATTGCTTATATTGATATCGGCGGCGGTCTTGGCATTACGTATAAAGATGAGCTTCCTCCCCAGCCAGATGATTACGGGAAAGTCATTGAACAGGAACTGAAGGGGATGAGCCTCACAATAATCCTTGAGCCTGGAAGGGTCCTTGTAGGGAACAGCGGCATACTGGTAACGAAACTTCTTTACAGGAAACAGGGTCCTGAAAAAACTTTTTATATCGTTGATGGGGCAATGAATGACCTGGTAAGGCCTGCCTTCTATGATGCGTATCATGAGGTTATCCCGGTGAACAGGAAAACCGGCACAGGGATCAAGACAGATATTGTGGGTCCTATTTGTGAATCGGGAGACTTTTTTGCAAAAGACCGAAATATTGCCCATCTTGAGAGTGGAGAACTTCTCGCAATAATGGGGGCTTCATGGGGCCAACCGAAGAGGAGGAAACGCTCTTACCGAATGCGTTGTCATGGGAAGGATTGCCGGCAAATCTGCCGCTGTTCATGTGACGAAGAAAAGAAAAGTTACAACACAGAAACCAATTAAGAATGGAAAAGAATCTGTTGCTTCACGTCGACGTGTCTTACCGGTCCCTCTCAGAGAGCTTCGCAAGCTTTTAAGGGGTATTGCATGGGATCATGCAGGTATAGTCAGGGATGAAGAAGGTATGGGCGAAGGATTCCGCAAGCTGAATGGTTTGGAGCAAGACCTGAAAAAAACATCATGGTCAAATGTTCGTGAGCGTGCCATAAAGGAAGACCTATCAAGCGCAGCGTTCTTCCTCAGAGCAATCATCAGCGCCAGCGTTGGAAGAAAAGAGAGCCGGGGGAGTTTTATCCGGAAAGATTTCCCGAAAGAAGATAACATCAACTGGCGAAAAAATTCCTGCCTCACCTATAATCCGGAAACGAATACGTTTTTAGTCACGTACCACTCAGCGAAATGAGTGGCATTGTAAAGCTTTATCTCACGCCCACTCGTCCCATGTGCAATGGGACTCGTTCGAGCACACAGAGATCGCGGAGAAAATCATTATGGCTTTTGATCGGTCTCTCTAATTCTGAACTACAACAAAGGTTTCCTCTGTGTTCTCTGCCCACTCTCGCGCAGCGAGCGTGGGACAGATTTGTTCTTTCTTCTTGTTTCTCATCGCCCTATTTCGGTAAGATATCTCTGGAGGTAATACCATGAAACTGAAAGACAGTGTAGCATTTTGCACCGCAGCAGCCGGTGCCGGCATTGGGCAGTCAACGGCGCGCATGTTCGCCAGGGAAGGGGCAAAGGTCGTTATCACAGATATGCACCTTGAACGCTGCCGCACTGTGGCTGATGAGATAAAAAGTGATTTTGGTGTCGATACCCTCGCCATGCAGTGTGACGTTACCAATCGTGAGGATGTTGAAACGGCCATTAACAAGACAATGACGCAATTCGGTAAAATTGACATTCTTTTCAATAACGCAGGGACAAACCGGCCATCACAGATCGTTGATATCACCGATGAGGTCTGGGACCTCGTGATTAATACAAGTCTTCGGGGGGTTTTTTATTGCTGCAGGGCGATCCTTCCCATCATGATGAAACAAAACTTCGGCCGCATAGTCAGCACCACATCAGTGGCAGCCTTCAGAGGCCTGAAAGCCGGCCATGCTCATTACGCGGCTGCAAAGGCTGGGGTCATGGCTTTTACCCGTTGTCTCGCCATGGAGGCAGCGCCCTATCACATTACCGCAAATACGATTGCACCGAGTTTCATCTATAATGAATTCATACCCCATATTTATCCTCAGGATGAGATCGAGCGGATGTATGATGAAATACCGTATCCCCGCAAAGGTACCCCGGATGACATTGCAAATACAGTCCTCTTCCTGGTCTCCCATGAAGGCGAATACATAACGGGCCAGACTATCTGCGTAACCGGCGGGAGTTGGATGCGATGACGCAAATTGCAGTAGCCAAAGCAAGGCAAAGTGATTACACTATTTTTGAACATTCTCTGAACCAGATTATTCAGCAATCCATCGAATGGAGGTAGTTATGGCAAATAAGTTAGCACCTGAGGCACTTCATAAGAAATGTGATCCCAATATGTTTGCTTTTAACACCACAGACGACATACCTGGTATACCTGGAACCATTGGCCAGGAAAAAGCTCTCAAGGCCCTTGATTTTGGCCTGAGCATGGATAGTACAGGATTTAATATTTTTGCCCTTGGAGAGAGCGGCACAGGGAAGATGACCACCATAATGACAACGCTCAAGCAAAAGGCTGCCAACGAGACGGTTCCGCAGGACTGGTGCTATGTTTACAATTTTAAAGATCCTGATACGTCTATCGCCATATCACTCAATCCAGGCCACGGCGTGATCTTTCAAAAAGAGATGGATGACCTCATCAAAACGCTCAGGATAGAGCTCCCCAAGGCCTTTGAATCTAAAGAATATGAAATGCAGAAAGGCAGAATAATCGAAGAGTTTCAGCAAAAACAGTCAGAATACTTCTCCCGCCTTGATGAAGAGGCAAAAACAAGAGGGTTTGCGGTAAAACGTGGGCCAACGGGAGTTCTCATTGTACCCATTAAGGAAAATGGTGAGCCGCTCACGAAAGAGGAATTCGAAGCTCTCGACGAGAAAGATCGCAAAAAAATGGAAGAGACGGGAAGGATGTTTCAGGAGAAGCTCAATGATGTGGTAAGGGTGCTCCGCGATGCTGACAGACTTGTACGGGACATGCTTTCCAAACTCGAGCGCATGATTGCCCTTGATCTTATCGGTCCTCTCGTGGAGGTTATGAAAGTAAAATACAAGAACTTTGAGAAGGTATCTCAGTATCTTGATGACGCAAAGGAGGAGATCCTTTCTCATCTTGATGAATTCAGGGCTCAAGAAGAACAGCCGTCCCCTATTCCTTTCCTCAAAATGCCCAAAGGTGAGGCATCTTTCGTCAAATACACCATCAACGTTATTGTTAACAACAGCAACTGTAAGGGTGCCCCGGTCATATTTGAAAGTAACCCGACCTATCTCAATCTCTTTGGAAGGATCGAATATAAAGTTTCCTATGGCATGGCTACCACGGACTTTACCATGATCAAAGCAGGCGCTCTCCACAAGGCTAACGGCGGGTATCTGGTAATTGACACCCTCGATCTCTTTAAGAATCCCCTTTCGTATGACGCCTTGAAGCGAGCTTTGAAGAATAAGGAAATCAAGATTGAGGACATCCTCGAGCAGTACCGCATGATCAGCACCGCTGGCTTAAAGCCAGAAGGAATACCGCTCAACACGAAAGTTGTACTCGTAGGAAATCCCTATATTTACTATATGCTCTACAGCCTGGATGAGGAATCAAGAGAGCTTTTTAAGGTGAAGGCTGACTTTGATAGCCATATGGATAGGACACCGGAATCCATGCTCCAGTACGCGGGCTTTATTGCCCATTGCCAGCGAGAAGAAAAACTCCTGCCCTTTGACAAGTCGGGTGTGGCTGCCATCGTAGAATCCAGCTCCCGGTTTGCCGACCACCAGGATAAACTGTCCGTAAAGTTCAGCACCATTATGGACCTCATGAGGGAGTCTCATTACTGGGCGAAGAAGGTAGAAAGCACCGTGGTGAAAGGCGAACATGTCAAAAAGGCCCTTGACGAGAAAATCCTCAGGGTTAATCGGGTTGAGGAGCGTATGAGGGAGATGACCCTGGAGGACACCATTATCGTGAACACAGCAGGTACTAAAGTGGGCCAGATAAATGGTCTTGCTGTGCTTGATTTTGGCGATTACAGCTTTGGAAAACCATCCAGAATCACCGCAAAGACCTTTGCCGGCAAGGCAGGCATTGTGAACATCGAACGGGAAACCAAGATGAGCGGAAAAATCCACGAAAAAGCAATCCTCATCATCTCAAGCTATCTTGGCAGCAAATATGCTGTAAAGAATCCTATTAGTCTGTCAGCATCTATCACGTTTGAGCAGCTCTACGAAATGGTTGAGGGTGACAGCGCAACATGCGCAGAACTTTATGCACTCCTGAGCAGCATCTCGGGTGTGCCCCTGAAACAAAGTTTTGCAGTAACGGGCTCCATGGACCAGAATGGCGATGTGCAGCCTATTGGTGGCGTCAATCAGAAGATTGAAGGATTTTTCGAACTCTGCAGTATGCGGGGCCTTGATGGGAGCCATGGCGTGATCATTCCCGGGAGGAATTCAAAGCACCTTTTGCTCAGGCAGGAAGTTGTTGATGCTGTTCAAGACGGCAAGTTCTCTGTTTACACTATTGACCGGATGGAGGAAGGCCTTGAAATCCTCACCGGCATGCCTGTGGGAGAACTACAGGAGGATGGAACATACCCTGAAGGTACGATCAACCACCTCGTTACGAAAAGACTGACGGAAATCGGCGAGGCCCTAGAAAAAAAGAAAGAAAAGGAAGAAAATACCTGATGATTTCTAACATAAGGGAACGGCTTGCAGCATACAAGCCTCGGGATATTCATTGTGTCAGGTCAATGTGGGCAGGTGTAGTCATCCCCATCCATGAAATGAATAATGAACTGTACATCACCCTTACCAAGAGGGCACAAACGGTAAGGTACCACAAGGGAGAGGTATCATTTCCCGGTGGTATGTATGAATATGAGGATGGAGACAGGATGGTTACTGCTATCAGGGAGTGCTGCGAGGAGATAGGTGTGAAGAAAAAAGACCTGGAAATCCTGGGTAGGATTGACGACATGTACACCATGACGGGATTTTGCATAAGACCATATGTGGCAGCAATACCTTTCCCCTATGCATTCAAGACAAACCCGAAAGAGGTGGCATACATTATCTCCCTTCCGTTTAGAATTCTGGGAGATGTAACACCAGGCCTGGAAGAGGCGGAGCGGGGAGGCCATGTGGAAAAGGTTCCATCCTTTTATTATGAGGGCGACAGAATCTGGGGTGCCACGTGCAGGTTGCTCCTGAGGCTCAGGCAAATACTACATGGGACGATTTAACCTCAAGGTCCTCATCATACTCTCCCTGGGGCACATGGTAACCGATATTTATCAGGGAGCCCTTCCTGCCACCCTTCCCTTCCTGAAAGACAAGCTTGGCTTAACCTATACCATGACCGGGGTCATCCTCATGGTTGCGAACTTTACCTCATCCATTCTTCAGCCCCTCTTTGGATTTTATTCGGATAAGAAGGAAAAGGCAGCGCTGCTTCCTATTGGACTTCTTGCAGCAGGCATCGGGTATGCGCTTCTTGCCATACCGGCTGACTATTATATGGTACTGTTTCTTGTCGTTGTCAGCGGGCTTGGCGTAGCTGCATACCATCCGGAAGGATACAAGACGGCCCACTTTTTCACAGGGGAGCGAAGCGTTACTGGCATGTCCGTATTCTCGGTAGGCGGGAATCTTGGCCTTGCCATCGGACCTCCCATGGCAATTTATGTGACCAGATACCTCGGGTTTGATGCCCTTCCCGTGGTTATAGTGCCATCCCTTTTGTGCACTGTCCTCATCCTAACCCAGAGAAAAACAATTGCAATCCCAAAGCTTGAACACATTGCTCAACAAAAAGATGCAACAAAAACGACTATGGGCTCTTACGTATCACTCTTCCTCGTGGTAGCTATTGTAATCATGCGGTCGTGGACGCAGATGGGGCTGCTTTCCTATATCCCGTTTTATTATATCAACCATTTAAAAGGTGACCCACTCTTTGCCGGAAACCTGATCTTCGTTTTCCTTGCATGCGGGGCTGCGGGGACCCTCATTGGTGCTCCTTTTGCCGACAGATGGGGTCATAGATTCTTCATCAGACTTACTATGTTCCTGGCAACGGCGATCTTGCCACTTATGTTTGTTCCCTTCATAGCGAACAGCCACCTCCTCTTTGTTGTCCTTGGATTGGAGGGAATGATTCTTATATCAACATTCTCCGTTACCATCGTCATGGCGCAGCGGCTCCTTCCCCATCGTCTTGGGGTTGCCTCTGGCCTCATGGTAGGTTTTGCAATCGGTACCGGAGGCATTGGGGTTACCCTCCTTGGAATAGTGGCAGATAACTTCGGTGTTCCTGTTGCCCTCGAGTCAATCATGATCCTTCCTTTCATTGGCTTTCTCTTAAGCCTTATTGTAAAGTATAAAGGATGAACCCTAAACCAATTATAAGTATTGTCGGACGACCGAACGTCGGCAAATCCTCTCTCTTTAACCGTCTCGTCGGTTACAGGAAGGCGATCACCGAGGATACGCCAGGAGTAACACGGGACCGCAACTACGGGGACCTTGAATATGCCGGCTATAATTTTCTTCTGGTAGACACGGGTGGATTTGAACCAGCCAAAGAAGAGGGTTACTTTCCCCTCATGAGGCAACAGATCATTACATCACTCGAAGAATCCACTATGATTATTTTTCTTCTTGACGGGAAAGAGGGATTGCTCCCCCAGGATCTGGAAATTGCTAAGGGATTGAGGAAATATGGTAAGCCAATTTTTTATGTGGTAAACAAGGTAGATTCCGGTAAACGAGAAGTGCTCATATCTGAATTCTATGCCCTCGGCACGGAAAAACTCTACCCCATAAGCTCTCTTCATGGATTGGGAATTGACGAATTGCTCGAAGACCTTGTAAAGGCGTGGCGCGTGATGAGTGACGAGGGTCGAGGCACAACCGATAGTACTCAGGAGGCAGGAGAAATACGGATTGCGTTTGTGGGAAAACCGAATACAGGGAAATCTTCCATCACGAACCGGCTTTTGGGTACTGAGCGGATGATTGTAAGCGATATTCCTGGCACGACACGGGATGCTATCGATTCTAAATTTTTGTTTCTCGATAAAGAGCTTATCCTCATCGATACAGCAGGGCTCAGGAGGAAAAGCAAGATCGAAGCAAAGGTTGAAGAATATTCCGTTTCGTCAGCGCTGAAAACCATCGAGCGGGCCGATGTGGTAAACCTTATTATTGATGCCGACGAAGGGGTGAGTCACCAGGATGGAGGCATTTCCCACACGATCATCACACGGGGAAAAGGACTCTGTGTTGTTGTAAACAAGTGGGATCTCGTTGAAAAAAAAATGGCGATGGAAGAATACCGCAGGATGGTTTATGAGCGAATACCTCACACAAAATTCGCACCAGTTGTTTTCACATCCGCAAAAACCGGAAAAAACCTGGAAAAGATTCTCGAAACAGACCTCAGGACCTATAGTCAGCTTAACAGAAGAATCAAGACGCCGGCACTCAACAAGGTGCTGGAGGAGATACTTCAGAGACAGAGCCTCTCCTACCAGCACGGAAAAAGGATTAATATTCTCTATATAAACCAGGTTAAGACTATGCCCCCCACCTTCGTTTTGTTCACAAACTTTCCAAGCCTAATCCCTGAGCACTATAAAAGATATCTTGAAAATTCCCTCCGTGAAAAATATGGCTTCATCGGGGCGCCAATACGGCTTTTGTTCAGGAAAAAATGATTGGCCCGATAAGACCTGCGGCTCAGAAATCACATGGGCTCAATACCATACTAGACCCGATGACACAACAATCAGAGGATTCAATAACCCAACCACGTAACCGTCCAACCAGGAGTTGGTTCAATGTCGTTCGTTACTGGCTTCCCGCCTTATGCTGCATGGCTTTAATCTTCTTTCTTTCTTCGTTGTCCGGGTCTTCGCTTTCAAACTTTGGCTCCCTCGATGTTTTTGTTAAAAAAGGGGCTCATATCGCCGAATATGCAATTCTTTACTTTCTCCTCTTTCACGCTTTTCAATCTTTTATGGTTACCCGTAAGGCACTCTTTGTTTCTGCAGTCATCGCTGTGCTCTATGCCATCTCCGATGAGTACCATCAGACCTTTGTCCCTTTTCGGGAAGGAACGGTGCGTGATGTCTTCATCGACTCAATTGGTATCTTTCTCATGTACCTTATCCTTAGGCGGCGCCGCGCTCACTGATCAAAACCTATCTTTTGCCAAAAGTTCTCTGGCGGAGCTCTGTGGGCGGTTGATTTCGTAATCTTGACTGGTTGATTAAGTAATTAAGTTGATTGGCCAACAAATAAACCAATGAATCCATTACCTATTACCCACAACGCATTTCTGGCCTTAATATTGCAATATTCTTCAATATGATATGCCAAGACCAATGCGCAAGGAGCCCTGGATGAGAATCGTCGAAAGTGAGAAGAAACCATCAGTAAGTGTTGAAGAATTGCTTGACCTGCTTCAGGCGAAGAAGGAAAAGGAAGCTAAAAACCCGGAACGAAAAAGATCATTTCCCAAGGGGCTTCCCGTCGCCACAATCATACTTGGACTCCTTATTGTGGCCTTAGGGGCAATGGTTATAATACTAAAATCTGACATTGGTTCACTAAAAAATGACATAACTGATCTAAAGAATCTCAAAATCCAGGTAGCAACTCTTGATCCGAAACTGCAGATTACCACCCTTGAGGGTAAGCTTGATGACATGAAGAAGGAAAGGGAGGCTATAAAGGGAGAAATGGCCCAGCTTAAGGACGAGATGGAAGCCTTGAAGGCTGAGCGGAAGAAAGTTAAAAGATAAAGTCTGAGTCAATAGTCAGTGATTGCAAAAAGCCTATTGACTATGGCTCATTTACGCTATATTGTCAGCTCGAATGAAACCCGCTTTTCTTTGGCGGTGTGATATTCGATCATCTCCTGTGTGGAGATGAATTTACGGGTAGTGTACTGAAATCGGGCTCGTCTCTCATCAAGCGCTGAAAAATCTTTAGAGTCGCCTGATTTTTGATAAACCGATGCATTGTTCTTATTGTAATCGTTATCTGAATTTAAAAAACTGTCATCTCCAAGCCTCTCTGGGTAAGGACTTGCCTTTAATGGCCTGCTTGCTGAATAGGTGACAGGACTGAGAGCGTCTCTCTTTGATAATCCTTGAATATCAACTACATCCCGAATGCTCTCTGCCTTTGCGTTTAGCGCCAGCGGGGCTTGTTGATTATCAGAGGATGCTTTTAACGGTCTAAGAGCTTCTCCATGCTCGACTATTTGTGGTTCCGGAGTTAGTTCGATAGCTGGCAATTCGGCAGCCTTAATACCTGCGCTGCCAGTCTCTACCCTGAGTTGGGTGACAGATTTCTTGACAGTAGTTATTTCTTCCTGGAGTCTTGTAAAGAGGAGCTTCATTCCGGCAACCCTACCCTAATAAGATAGATTAATTGCTGCCTCATACTACCAAAAAAATGACTTTCGTCACATAAATCCAGTATACACCTAATCTATTGATTCTGCAAGCTAAAATTTCTTTAAATGCAGGAAAAGCAAGATGTGGGAATGAGAAAAATCATTACAATGTTATAGGGGATGCGCAATGAATGGTCAGGTTTTGCTATAACCAATCAGCTAAAGCCTATTGCCAAATGCACTCCCTTTATCAGTAAAATAATCGACCCCGCCCGCTAGAAAGCAATTCGTTTTTCCGAAATATATTGCAATCTTAATTTCTTTATGCGATAATACTGCCAGAAGCTTCGGAAGCATTTGTTAGTAGTAACTGCAGAAATATTCATTTTTGTTGTATCTTCATAACACAGCCCCCGTATCCTTCAAATATTAAAAAAAGAGAGGTAGCAAAGATGTCAAAAGGTACAGTGAAGTGGTTCAACGAGTCAAAGGGTTTTGGTTTCATTACAGGGGATGACGGTACGGATGTGTTTGTCCACTATTCTTCAATTCAGGGCGGTGGTTTCAAATCACTCACCGAAGGCGAGACAGTGAGCTTTGATGTTGTGAGCGGCCCGAAAGGCCCATCAGCGTCAAACGTTATGAAAGGTTAATCCTAACAAGGCAGGCCGAGATCCTCTTGGTCTGCCTTTTGTTTTTTAACCCCCCGGAGTCCTTCCCTCATTACAAGATCAGCCGATACGGATCGCAATCGCTTCTGGATTCCTGAAAATACCAACAGCCAAAGCGCTGAAGGGGCACAGACATGACAACAGAAATGGCAAACGCAGTAGAATTTATTACAATTAGACAACGCATTGAATTGCTCGCGAAACAGATTGACTCCACTACCGAAGAGAAAGCAGGTGCCGAGTCAAGTCATAGGCTTGACGAAGCATCCAAGTTGTTGGTGACTCTTACGTCCATGGCACGCAACGATCGGCAGGAGATTGCCATCGAACGCTTGACAAGACAACTTGCCGATCTTGGAACAAAGGCAGGAGTATTAGCCGGCAAGAAACGAGTCCCCCAAAACAAGTTGCTCGAAAATACCCTTGGCAAGATAAAGATCTGCAGAGAGGACATAGTAGCCAAGATTGAGAAGGCGGGATATAAGGTGAAGATGTAAGTTTAAGGGCTTTTACGATATCGGATTAGTCTTTGAGAAGAAGCAACATAATGAAAAAAGGAAGAAACGCGGCTGAGATCCGTGGCAGTGATAGAGAATTTGATACGGTAGAACTCAGAGGCCAAGAAATGACCGGTGCCTCTATTTTTTGTCATCCTAGTAATTAACAAACCATACTGAATAATCATCAAGGAGTGTATAATTCTTTGATGTTTCATCTTCCGCTTTCAGCCATGCAAGATCAATGATGAAGCGTTGGTTGTCGTTTACCCGTTTTACCTTAACCGTTATTCCAACAACTTCATTAACGGGGTCTTCAAATCGCTTCAGTTCGTAAATGTCGGTAACGCAGGGCTGTTTCTTTTTCAGAGCTTCGTAATCTGTTTTGTCATCATAGCCAACGGCATACTTTTCTTTCCATGGAAAACTTTCAACGCCGGTGATAATGCAGGGGGTATCGAGATTTTTCCTGAGATGGTCGCGGTACAGCGTCAGCGATTTCAAGGTAACAACCAGATTGTCTACGCCTAATATTTCTACTATTCGTTGTTCCTGTTTGTTCAATTCTTTCATAGCATCTCCTGTGGCTTCTTACCCCTAATATCTATGCTGGGCACCAATCAAATGCATACCATTCTCATACTCTACTCAACAAATGTCAACAAGATTAAACGAAAGTAGCCATTGACCTCTCCTATATATATGCATACCACTATAAGTTGACCCCTTGAATGGAATGAATATTGTCTTTGATGTTGAAGGTTACCGCTTATAGGATTGCATGAATTGCTTCTTTGCGAAAAACAAAATTATTTGGAAGAAGTCATTGACCCAATACCATAGAATTTGGATGCCAATCAAAATAACAGCCTAATCTACAAACTCAAGCACAATCCAGGCACAATTTAGCTAAACGGGGAAGGAAGGATCCTGGTAGGCCTCCTGGTCGTCAACCTCAAACACGTTGTAAGGTATTGGTAATACTGAATTGGCGGAAGTGCATGGGAATCGAAAACTTCCTCCGTTTTCTATCATGTTGCAATCATACAACATTTTGTCGTGCAGTTGCAATCCTGGAACGAACCTGCACGGTCCAGGGGGAACGGGCAAGATACTGAGCCTGGCCATTCGTTCCATCGTCTCAAGAAAAAGCTAAGGTCAGTTGATCTAATAAGAAGCCACCGAAGCTCTTGGCGGGGTCATTCGGTGGCGGTAGGTGCTCCGCAAACACGCTCGACACGTGAAAGGGCGCTATGTCTATTATAGAATACCGCCTGGATCGGTCAAGGAGATTCAACGAACCCGCAAAACCAGGAATCGGCAAGCAATCACCGCCCGAAAGTCTGCTAACCTCACAGGATCAACCCTTACCCGGTTGTTCTCAAGAGAAACCCTTTCAACTCCTTCAAGAAGGTTGGTGGGTTGAAAGGCGTTTCTCGTCTTCGGCTGGGGAATTGGACGAACCCGGGAGCGCCGCTGCAACCCGAGTGACGCTACAGCTAGCGGAACGAGGGGTGCGCGACTGCGCCAAGGACCCTGCTTGTAAGGTCTTTGGGGATGGTATTAAGTATAAGGAATGGGAGGGTGGATGGAGGCAAAAGAGGGGTAAGCTCCACCTACCAATGTTGCATAATGGTGTTTTCCGTAAAGTGAAGATTACGGGATAGAATATGTCAAAAAAGGAGGATTGTTTCGGTCCCCACTTTACCTTCAACAGTCCATGTAACTCATTGTTCTATAGTTACTAATTGCCCTATGCTGAAGGAATCAAAGTTATCGTACAACTGTTTCCCTGACGGTTACATTTCATATCCACCTTAAACTGTTCTTTCACCCACATAGGATACGTGCTGTAGCAGCCAATGCGGCATATGTCTTCAGTGTCCGGGAAATCAAGTATTTTGCATCGCGGTATGTCAATCACTGCCCTGTTCCGGTTTAACTCAGGCACAGAGAAGGGTGTTAACCACTGCAGTTGGTACCCCATCTGCTTCGCCGTCATGCCAAAGGCTGTGCCAGGGGAAAATGCTTTAATGATTTTTAACATGAACAATGCCGGACTGGCATTTTTCCTTATGAGTCCCTCAACCTCGGCACGCTCGAATTTCTTAAGGCCGTCTTCACCCATCCGCTTACGAACGAAGGGGTATATGTTCTTGGCCAACCAGATCCAATTCTCGTAGGCGACCTCATACTTCTCCTTTGATGAAGCACCATCGGGAATGGGTATTGTTCCTTCCTGCCAAAGCTGTTTTAATTCGGCCACTGCCTGGTCACCCAAGTGTTTTTGCACAAAAGGCAAGATAAATGCTTCATCAAACTTCATGTTGTCAACTACCTTAGCGTATTTTTCGTCGTACGGCATCTCCTTAACAGTATTCATGACACCCTCCTTATCTTACGAACCTTTAAACCCGGCCCTGTGCATCCTCTTTGCCCAAAACATATGAGAATGGAATCGCGATCAGGTCACCGATGATAAAGGTGGCGAAAATCACGGCCGAGACCATTGCGTGTGGTGGAAGGTTGCCTCCGAATAGCAGGGGGAGGAAAACGCCAATGCACCACAACAGCTTATACGTGAGCTGGAGCAATAAAACAGGAGAAAACTTCACAGGAGACCGCAGCCCCAATATCGACAAAAGTCCGAATGCGAGATAGACACTCCCACAAATGCCAAAAACGATCGGGTCCTGGGCTGGCCAGCCCAACATAGACCTCATAGTATCTGGTGCGATTATCATCCCGAATCCGAGCGCCCCTGCGCCTATGATCGTATAGATATACATTGCCTTGAGCCAACCCCACCGAATATTGGTATCTGTATACATAGATTTCCCTCCTTTCACTATTGGCAAGACTCAAATAAAGAAAACCCTCGCAGGAATCCGTGAACTCTTTGGAGGCCTGCTATCGCCATTTATTTTTTTTCTTACTCATCACGCATCACTTTTTTAACCTTTTCGACCACTT
>Ga0351917_1243_pt1 | contig 14060 bp, 6 predicted proteins | sample TotcelHT113001N4_FD_206834 | JGI IMG/M metagenome (GOLD analysis project Ga0351917, IMG submission 206834) | Enriched cells from coal bed in the Powder River Basin, Montana, United States - Total cells T11 rep1 HSBNCT.T11.300.1.N4 ...
CGCGATTACCATTTTGCCCTCGGTCCATGCCGGGGAGGAACCGAAGCCGGCCAACGCGGCGGCCGAGACAGGCGCGCCGGCAGAAGCAGCCGCGCCGGCAGAAGCAGCCGCGCCGGCAGAAGCAGCCGCGCCGGCAGAAGCAAACGCGGAGGCCAAGGCCAAGGCCGACTACGAGGCGGCCGAGAAGGCGGCCAGGGAGGCGGAAGCAGCGATCGGGCCTTTAAGGGACACCATGCGAAAGGCCGATGCGGCATACGCCGAAGCGAGCAAGGTGGCCATCACCGCGCGACAAAAGGCCGCGGATACGAAGAATTTGGCGGGCGAGCAGGGTGTGAAAGATTTGGAGCAGGCTGAGGCCGCCGTGCCCGCTGCGGTCAAAGCCTTGACCGACGCAACCGACGCCAAGCCTCCGCTGGACAAGGCGTTGGAAGAGGCTAGGGCCATCGCGGCACCGTTGCAGGCCGCTTACGATGCCGCCGAGAAGGTGGCCAAGGAGGCGGAGGCCGCCGCGAAGATCGCCTCCGACGCGGCCAACCGGCTTGACGAGGAAGCCAAGAAAGCCACGGATCAGGCGGTCGCCCTGCGCAAGGCGGCTGACACGGCCAAAACCGCTTTGGCTCGGGCACAGCAAAACGAGCAGCGGGCGACGGAAAAAGCCAACGCCGCCCCGCAGAAGCTGGCCGAAGCCGAGGTGCAGAAGAAGACCGCCGACGAGGCTCTGGCCAATGCCGAAAACCAAGTCGCCGCTGCCACGACCGCTCATCAAGCCGCCGAGCAGGCGGCCCAGGCGGCGGAGGCCAACGCCAAAGCAGTCCCCGACGACCAGAAGCAGCAGGCCGCAGCCGACGCGGCCGCCAAACGCAAAGCGGCGGACGACGCCAAAGCGGCCCTGACGCAAGCACAGGCAGCGCAGCAGAATTCGCAAAAACTGGCCGGCGCTGCATCCCAGACGTTGGCTCGGGCGACGGCGCAGAAGAAAATGGCCGACGCGGCCTTGGCAAACACCAAGACCCAAATAGCCACCGCAACCGCGGCTGCCCAGGCGGCCGAGCAGGCCGCCGTGGCCGGGGAGAAAACGGCCGAGGAGAAGAATCAGCTGGTAGCACAAGCTGCCGCCAAGCGAAAAGCGGCGGCGGATGCTGGGGCTGCCTTGGCTCAATTGCAACAGGGCGAGCAGCAAGCCCAGGCTCAGGCCACGGCCGCGGCGCAGAAGGTGAGCGAAGCCCAGGCAGAGAAGAAATCGGCCGACGATGGCTTGGCCAATGCGAAAAACCAAGTGGCTGCGGCGGCCGCCGCGGCGGAGGCCGCCGAGCAGGCCGCGCAGGCCGCGCAGGCTGCCGAGGCCACGGCCAAGCAAGTTGCCGAAGATGCCGCTAAGCCGGATGCCGAGAAGACGCAGGCCGCTGACGAGGCCGCCGCCAAGCGCAAAGCGGCCGACGAGGCCAAGGCCGCCCTGACTCAGACACAGCAGAGCGAGCAAGCGGCGCAGGCTCCGGTTGCGGCCGCCGCGCAGAAGCTGGCCGAAGCCGAGGCGCAGAAGAAATCGGCGGACGAGGCACTGGCTGGCGCCAAGAACCAAGTCGCCGCCGCCACCACGGCGGCCCAGGCGGCTCAGGAAGCGGCCAAGGAGATCATCCAACTCGATACGGCAATCCAGCTGGCCACCGCCGATGCCGCCGCCAAACGCAAAGTGGCCAACGATGCCAAGGCCGCTCTGACCCCCGCAGCGCAGAAGCTGGACCAGACGGCGGTTCAGGCCAACACCGCCGCACAGGATTTTACCAGGGCCGAAGCGCGGAAGAAGGCGGTCGACGAGGCTCTGGAGAGCCTCAAGCAACGGATCGCCGCAGCCAAGGAGAGCCACGTGGCGGATGAACAAGCCGCCAAGGAGGCGGAAGCTGCGGCCGTTCCGCTGAAAGAGGAAGCCGACAGAACCCGGGCGGCGTATGCGGCTGGTATGGCGGCCGCCGACGAGAAACGCAACCAGGCCCAGCAGGCCAAAGCGGCGCTCTACCGACTGGTCGCCTCCCGGCAAGTGGCAGGCATTGTGGACAGTTCCGATCCGCCGCAGCCGGCGAACCGGATCGACGAGATTATCTTGGCAAAGTTGAAGACGTTGGGGATCGAACCGGTTCTCTGCTCCGACGCCGTGTTTGTCCGCCGCGCGTACTTGGACCTGACCGGCAAGCTACCCCCTGCGGAAGTGGCCAAAGCGTTCATCCAAGATCCGGACCCGAGCAAGCGGGCCGCCTTGATCGACCGTCTGCTCAGCCGGTCCGACCATGCCGATTTCTGGGCCATGAAATGGAGTGACGTCCTGAGAATCAAGGCCGAGTTCCCCGTCACGCTTTGGCCCAATGCGGCGCAGGCCTATCACCGCTGGGTTTGGGAATCGATTGCGAGGAACAAGCCGTACGACCAGTTTGCCCGGGAACTGCTCACCTCCAGTGGCAGCAATTTCCGCGTCGGGCCGGTCAACTTTTACCGCGCCATCCAGGAGGAAACCTCGGAGAATATTGCCGGGGCCGTGGCGTTGGCCTTCATGGGCGAACGGATTCATTTGTGGCCCGAAGACCGCCGGACCGGTACGGCCGTGTTTTTCTCGCAGGTCGGTTACAAGCCCACCAGCGAGTGGAAAGAGGAAATCGTCTTCTGGGATCCTCTCAAATCGGCCGCTGTGCCCGGCAGTACCGCTCGAGGGATCGACGCCGTGGCCAAGTCCGTGACGGTGACCAATCAGATTCCCCAGGCCCTGGCCGAACCAATCGACAAGAACGGGCCGCTGGATGCCGCTTTTCCGGACGGCACCAAGATCACCGTTCCGCCGGACCGCGATCCGCGGGAGCTGTTTGCCGATTGGCTGATCCGGCCGGAGAATCCTTGGTTTGCCCGCACCATCGCCAACCGCACTTGGGCGTGGGCCATGGGACGCGGCATCGTCCACGAACCCGACGACTTTCGCCAGGACAACCCGCCGAGCAACCCCGAACTGTTGGACTACCTCGCGGCAGAGTTGATCTCCAGCGGTTGGGATCTGAAGCATCTGAAGCGGTTGATCTTCACTTCGACCACCTACCGGTTCTCGTCGATACCGAGATTTCAACAGCCGGAAGCCCTTGCCAACTTTGCCAGCTATCCATTGCGGCGCGTGGAGGCCGAGGTGCTGATCGATGCTTTGAACGACATTACCGGTGCTTCGGACCTGTACACCAGCGCCGTTCCGGAACCTTTCACGTATATTCCCAGCGACATGCCTGCGGTAGCTCTGGCCGACGGCAGCATCACCAGTTCGTTCCTGGCGTTGTTCGGACGTTCGGGGCGCGATACGGGGCTGGAAGCCGAGCGTATCAGCGAACTCGCCACGCCCCAGTGGCTGCACATGCTGAACGCGGCCACGATCCAGAGCAAGCTTCAGAACGGCCCAAAACTGGCGGCACTGATCGCCGCCGGCGGCCAACCGCAGGAAATCGCCGAGAGGCTTTACCTGGCAATTCTTTCGCGGTTTCCGACGGAAGCGGATGTCAAGGCCGCGGAGGAACACACCAACACCGGAGTTGCGAAAGGGCGCGACGTCTGGATCGATCTGGCCTGGGCGTTGATCAACAGTCCCGAGTTTCTTTTGCGGCATTAACTTGACTCGAAACGGTCGGTTTCTTAGCACGACGCTCCCATCGGGAGCAGAAGGAGAACGGAGATCATGAGCACAAACCACGATCCACATAACCAACAGCGTGTGTCTCGGCGCGAGGCCATGCGGCGAGGCGCTTGGAGTGCAGCGAGTCTGGTCGCGGCCAGCGGTTTAGGCTCCCGCGCTTTTGCGGCCGAGCCCGAGAAGACGCCCGAGCAGAAGCTGGCAGACGACAAGGCCGCTCGGGATGCGGCCGCCACCGCCAAGGCCAAGAAAGGCCAGGTCAAGTCGGTCATCCAGATCTTCTTGTGGGGCGGCATGTCGCAGAACGATACCTGGGACCCGAAGCCGGGGACGGGTTACGACTATATGGGCGAGTTTGATAGAGTCATCCCCACCAACGTGGATGGAATCCAACTCAGCTTCCTGTTCCCCCATCTTGCCAAGCAGGCCGACAAGTTTGCCTTGATCCGCAGCATGACACATGGCAATAACGGTCACGAGACGGCGGCCTACCTGATGCAGACGGGCCACGCGCCCGGCGGGCGGTTGGCTTACCCCAGCGTGGGTGCTATTTTCACGTACTTCAAAAAAGATGAATACAAGGGGCTGGTTCCGCCCTACATCGTCATGCTCCAGGCCGCCGGGCGGTTTTCCGAGGAGGGCTTCTTGGGCCCCGCGTACAAACCGTTCGCCACGGGCGGCGATCCGAATGCGGAGCGTTTCGAGGTGCAGGGAATCGTCAACCGGGGAATCGACGACGGGCGGCAGAAGGCCCGCCGCGAATTGGTCGATAAGGTCAATCTTATGGGCTACGGCCTGGCGGACGTCCCGGAGATGGCTGCCGCCGAGGCGGCCAGAGAGAACGCCTACGGGTTGATCTTGGGCAGGGGGAAAGAGGTCTTCAACCTCGATAACGAACCTGCGGCACTCCGGGACCGTTACGGGCGGAACACGTTCGGGCAGGAATGTCTGGCGGCGCGGCGGATGGTCGAGGCGGGGGTGCCCTACATCACCATCAGCTTCCCCGGTGGCTGGGACACGCACGCCAATCACTTTCCGACGATGCGGCGGCAATGTCCTTTGTTGGACCAAGGGCTGGCAACGCTGCTTGCGGATCTGAGCGAGAAAGGCTTGCTGGACAGTACCCTGGTTTGGTGTACCGGCGAGTTTGGCAGGCCCCCGAAGATCGACTGGGCGCCGCCTTGGAACGGGGGTCGCCATCACCATGGGGCCGTCTTCACCGTGTTGGTTGCCGGCGGCGGATTCAAAGGCGGCCGGGCGGTCGGTTCGTCCGACAAAATCGGTGAGTTTGTAGCGGAGAGGCCCGTCTATCCGGCGGACCTCCTGGGCAGCTTCTATTTGTTGGCCGGTATCGATGCCACCGCGAAACTACCCCATCCTTGGGGTCTTGATGCCTACGTACTGGACACCGAAAACGAAGGCATGAAGTCGGCCGGGATGCTGGAAGAGATCATGTAGAGGAAAAAGACATCAAGGGAAAGGCATTATGTACAAGCTTCGATTTGCCATGTTTGCTTTGGCCGTTTTGCTGGCCGCGGCATCCTCGGCTTGGGCGCAGAACCAGTACATCGGGTTTGTCTATCCGGCCGGTGGCCAGCAGGGCACGACGTTCCCGATCCGGCTGGGCGGTCAGGCGCTCCTCAATCCTGCTCACGTGGTGGTGAGCGGGGAAGGGGTTTCCGTCCGGCTGGTCGAGTACTCCCGGGTCCTGGGCAATCAGGAGCTCGGGTTGGTCCAACAGCAACTGAACGAGTTGCGAAAGCCGGAAACGACGGTGGACGACGTCATGGCCGCCAAGATGGCTTGGTACGAGTTTCCCGCGCCCATCGGCCCGCCCGCTGCTGCGGGGGCAGAGGAAGGCATTATGTGCTCGGCGTGTGGCCGTATGAACCCGCTTGACGCCACCGTCTGCAGCGATTGCAGTGCGAAGCTGGAGAGACCAGCAGCCCCGCCACCGGTTGCAACGGATGCAAAAGAAGAGCCGCCAAAGTCCGAGAAAGAGATCGCCAAGCAGAACCTGATCGATCGGATCCAAAGGAGGTTCGCCGAGGACGAACGCACACCGGCCGTCGGTTCCCAGACCGAACTCATCTTTGCCGAAGTCACGATCGAACCCGACGCCAAACCAGGCCGCCGCGAGATCAGGGTTGTCACCAAACGGGGCGTCTCCAACTCGCTGTCCTTTTACGTGGGCCAAGTGCCCGAAGTTGCCCGCAAGCCGATGAAGACCATGCAACTGCCGGTGCTCGGCAGGGAGCATCTGGCCCAACGCAAGAGGCCGCCGGAAGAAATCGTGCTGCGGATCCCCGTGCCCTGTACGATGAACGGCCAGATCGCCGCGGGCGAGGTGAACCGGTACCGTTTTTCGGCGAGCGAGGGGCAGCGTCTGGTGATCACCGCCAAAGCCCGGGACTTGATCCCCTACGTCCCCGACGGCGTTCCCGGCTGGTTTCAAGCCGTGCTGAGGCTGCACGATGCCAAGGGCAACGAGGTCGCGTACAACGACGATTTCCGTTCGAATCCCGATCCGCTCATCTATTACGAAGTCCCCGCGGACGGCGAGTACGTGCTGAGCATCAACGAGGCGCTGTTTCGCGGCCGGGAGAGTTTCGTGTATCGGATTACGATCGGCGAGCTGCCGTTCGTGACCAGCATCTTCCCCTTGGGAGGCCGTGTGGGTGAACCGGTGGCGATCGAGATGGAAGGCTGGAATCTGGAAGAGACCACGATGGCACCGCCCCCCCCCAAGACGCAACACCGGGGCACTATCTGCTTGCCGCCGCGAACGGGGAGCGTCTTTCCAACTACGTGCAGTTTGCCCTGGACACGCTGCCCGAGTGCCGGGAACAGGAACCCAACGACGAGGCGGCCACGGCCCAGAAAGTGGCTCTTCCCATCATCGTCAACGGGCGCGCGGATCGCCCGGGTGACTGGGACGTCTTCGAGGTGGAAGGAAAAGCCGGCGAGACCATCGTCGCGGAAGTCCAGGCCCGCCGGCTCGGTTCTCCGTTCGATTCCTTCGTCAAAGTCACCAATGCGGACGGCAAGATCATCGCGTTGAACGACGATCATTACGACGCCGCGTCGGGACTGAACACCGACCATGCCGATTCCTACCTGATGATCAAGCTGCCCGCCGACGGAAAATACTTCGTACACATCGGCGACACCAGGCGTCAGGCCGGAAAGGAGTATGCCTACCGGCTCCGGATCAGCCACCCGCAGCCCGATTTCGAGTTGCGTTTGATCCCTTCTCGGATCGTGATGCCCAGCAAGGGTTCCGCCTCGGTGACCGTCTTTGCCATTCGCAGGGACGGATTTGCCGGGCCGATCGCGCTGAGCTTCAAAGATCTGCCGGAGGGGCTCGAATCCGCCGGCGCCACGCTGGCGGCCAACCAAGAGGCCGTGGGGCTGGCGCTGAAAAACAGCCTGACCGAATTGGAAGAGCTGGTCAACGTCACCGTCGTGGGGACGGCGAAAACCGGCGACCGGGAAATCGTCCGTCAAGCCGTGCCGGCCGAGGATCGAATGCAAGCCTTCCTGTGGCGCCATTTCTTGCCTGCGGACACCCTGCCGGTGCTGGTCTTCGATTCATCCTACCAGCCACCCGCAGAGCGCGTCCGCCCGCCGATCCGTGACGAGGATCGGCCAAAGGATGTGCAGCGGACGTTGACCAAGGCATCGGTCACCGGCCGTCTGAACGAGATCGAACGCCTCTATCAAGAATGGTTTTTGACCGACGAGTTTACCAACCGCGAGATCGCGGGCATCGAAGCCCGTGTGATCCAATAGACGGCCTCCAGGAATCAACAAAGGGTCCGCCGAACGATGCCTTCGGCGGATTCTTGGCTCCCTTGCCGGTGGACGCCGCGATTGAAACCAAGTCGGCAAAGGCGACGAAATCCCTGTTCGTGTTTTTCTGCGCTCACTCGTCCGCCAACGCTTTGATTCGTTCCTCGACGACCTTGCGCAAACGGGGATCGCCGGCCGGGTCGGCGAGAATCGACTGGTAGGTCGCCAACGCTGCCGCCTGGCGCCCGGCGGCCCGTAGCGTATCGCCGCGGGCCAGTTGCATCGAGTCGCGCCAAAACCCTTGGTGCTGATCGACGTTCACCCGTCCCAGCGTGGCGAGGGCTTCGTCGAACTGGCCATGTCTGGTCTGGATGCGGGCGATGGCCTGGATCGCGTAGAACTGGTCGGCGCTGCCGAGGTGCTTTCCGGCGCCGACAATCGCCTGATAGGCGGTCCGTGCGGCCTCGTCGTCCTGAAGGTTGTGCTCGCGGTTTTGACCGAGCGCCAGTTGGATGGCGTCGCGCGTTCGTGCCTCGCTGGTCCACGGGAGCGCACGGCGGAGATCGGCTTCGGCCTCTTGGCCGGCGCGATTGGCCACGTAAGCGCGGCCGCGGGCAAAATAGCCGTCGCCTCGCTTCCAGAAGGGCCAGGCGTCGATGTCTTCTTGGGCGAATTGCTCGATGACTTTCGCCGCTTGCGCACGGTCGAGCAGGTTCTGAATGAGCACCGTATTCCGCACGGCAGCGATGGGGATGCGGGCGGCCAATTGGTCCGCCACATCAGGTTTGCGCAACCCGCGGGCCGTGGCGGCGGCTTGCTCGAGCGCGTGAGCGCGTTGCAGGTCGGTGAGCTTGCCGTCGGCGGCGGCCAGATAGGCGGCGAGAGCTTCGTCCCGTTGGCCGTTGCGGGCCAGGCTCTCGGCGATGCGGAGGGCGCGAAGGAAATCATCCTCGGGTTCACCCGCGTCGAACTGGTGTGATGGGCCGTCGTAGAAGTGAGCGAACTTCAACTCGTGATGGAACGTCTCCCCGCCGGTGGGCGAGAAAGCGCTATGTTCCTGGCCGTCCTCGCGGATCCGCTGACGGCACAGGTTGATGTGCCAGGGCAGACTCTGCGTGGGCTTGCGCCCGATCACTTGATGCAGCGGGTCGTTTGCATCCTGGGTGACCGGGATCCGCATCTCGACGGTCCAATGGTCCTTGGCGACGTGCGTGGCGACCTCGGCCTGCGCGTTCCAGCTGAACCACGCAGTGCGCGCGGCGGAACGGTCGAGATCGGCCACGGCGCCCGACGGGCTGACGGCGATCTGGTAATACGAGCGGGCGTCGGTGGCCAGCAGCACTTCGACACAGTCGCCGTACCAGAGTGCGGCATCGTCCTGCTTCGTCGTGCCGATGTTGAGCGGTTCGCCGGGATGTTCCTCGCAGCGGAAGGCAAAGTACAGGTTGTTGCCGATCCAGGCGGACTTGACGGTGGTGCCAAAGATGGGCTGGCGTCCCGTTTGCAGTTCGCCAAAGCGGCACGTGGCGGAGGGAAAAGCGTTCACCCAGGCGTCGTCGTCCAGTTTGCCGTCGATGACGATTGGCCCTCGCGACTGGCCGACCAGCCGCAGCACGGGCACCGGGCCGCGTTTTTGGCCCAGTTGCTGGCTCTTGCTGCGCAGGCCCTTGAGATAATCGTCCATCCAAGCCAATCGGCGGCCAACCACCGAGCCCGCGTCCGCCCTGGCCTGCGCTTGGGCGAACAGCGCCAGCGCGCGATCGGCCTTGGCCTTGTCTTGCTCCATGTCCTGCCAATTCGCTTCGCAAAACTCGAAGAAAGCCAGCATCTCTCGCTCGGCGGGGCCGTAAAACAGGCGGCAGTATTCGCGGAGCAGGGCGTCGGCATCCTGCTGCCGGCCGCCCCAGTACATCCGCTGGGTGAAGTAGACCAGGAAGTGATTGAAGCCGATGCCGACCTGGTCGAAGTCCTGTCGCACGCTGAGCCAGATATCCTCGCCCTGCGAGCTGCCTTTGGTGGCGTTGATGCTTGCGCCCATCGTGTGCGGCGTGAACGAGGGCAGATACCAGCCGCGGTCGGTGAAGGGATAGTTTTCGAAGACGATAATCAGATTGTCGGTCTTCGCCAGCCAGCTCTCGCGCAGCTGGCGAATTTCTTCCTGCTGCTCCGGCCGGCTGTTCATCGGTCGCCGTCCGCCGACGATCGAGACTACGACGTTCGGCTCCAGCTTGTCGATCTTCAGCGGGGGCAGAGTATAGACGCCGTAAGCACAGTTGAGGATTCTCTTGTCCGGATGCGTCTTGCGCACCTCTCGGGCTACGCGATCGACGAAATCCCAGACGTAGTCGGACAACAGGCCGCGCTGGTCGCGTTCGGGCGAATCCTTTCCCGCACACAGCGGGCACTGGCAGATGGCGGTGTAGCCGTCGGGCGGCATCACGGAAATCGCGTCCAACTGGTAGTGGTCGAGCTGGGCGCGAACATAACGCACCGTCTCTCGGAACAATTCCTCGTTCGAGTAGCAGAGCTGGTTGAGCCGTTGGCCGGGCTGGTTGTGGCGTTTGCCGCCGTACAGTGCGAACCAGTCGGGATACTCAGCCAGGATCTCGTCGCGGTGCGTCATGTCGTGCATGCCGTGCGCGACCTGGATGCCGTAAGGATCGCGACTGCCCAGCCGCATGGCCCACATCGCCAGGTCGTGCCCATGCACGCCGAACCGCACGTTAAAGCGGCGGATGGGAAAGTCCGGCCGCACCGTCTCGTCCACTTTCGGCAGCGGGATCGTGTCCAGCACGGGCAGCACTTCGCCCAGTTCGCCCGGCGCGTACCAGCGCACGCCGAGCATACTGAGCCACCCGCACACGGCATTGAACGAACCGCGTTCGTCGAAGCTCCACATCTCCAGCGGGGCGAGTTTCTGTCCCGCAATTCGTAGCGAGTCGGGCAGTCCCGTCTCGCCCGGCAGTCGGAAACGATCTTTGTACAGGGTCGCATGCGGCGCGCCCCACAGCGCGCCGGTGATCTCGTCCCACTCGCGCTGCAGCTTGCCACTGACGATCTCCGCATTGTTCCGCGCCCAGGGTTCGATGGGCGTGAATTCTGTGTCCTGACCGATCAGCACGAGCCAGTCATCGCCTGTAACGATGCGGTATGCGCCGTCCTGCAAGCCGTCGGCCGTGATCCCCAGCCGGTCCGTATACTCGCTGCGGCCGACGTAGATCGGCATCGTTCCCGCCCCGCTCGACTGCGTCACGATCGGCAGATGCGCGCCGCTGATCTTCTGGACGTAGTCCTGCAGTTCCTGCGCAGCCAGCCGTACCGTCCGCGGCGGCGACGGCGCGATCACGATCGTAGCCCGCGGCTGACCGTTTTCGACCAGCAACGTTCCGGCGGCCAGGGATGGGGCACAACACAAGACGATGAACCAGCAAGGGAGCATTTTCATGGGATAATTCCTCGGCGTGTTTTCACGGTTTTAGGCCCTGTTCGTGGAGCGGCAGGCTGGCCGCGGCATGATTCAGGCTGTGTTCAGCCAGGGCCAGGAGGCTGCTCGCGGTCATTCTAGCCGAACGGCAACGAATCTGTGATGCTCGCCCTGCAGAACTTGGCGAACAATTGGGGCTCGTATCGAAGGAGGTACGAAGAATGGCTACGTCAGCGGTACTGACCGGGTCCGTAGGGGCGATTTCGTCCTCAACCTGTCCAAGGGCGTGACCGAACCGGAAAAGACGCTCGAACAGTATATGGTCATGCCGCAGTTGTCCGTCATTGACGAACTTCATGCCTTTGCTGGCGATGACCGTGGCTGGCACCTGCTGTCGGTTTTCTCTCGGATTGGCCGGATTGCCGGACGAGACATCCAGCGGATCGGCTTGTCGGCCACGGTGGGCAATCCCCAAGAGATGCTCGGGTTGGTTGTCGTCCGGCTCGCACAGGCCGCAGCAGGTTGCCCATGTCGAGGCGACCGACGAGAAAGGGCGATCCCGCTTGCTTGGGTGAAGTTCAGATGCTCCGCCATGCCGCCTGCCAGAGCATCCGGGGAAACCCGGCCTTCGGCCAAGAACGCCACGCCCAGAATCGCCACCCGGGAATTGCCACACGGGCCCCGTCTTGCGGCTCGGCGGGTGCATCGTTACGATCAAAGCTCGCCGCAAAGCTTCCTGCATGCGAAACGGAATTGCGGCTGGCGATTTGTGAACAGAATGGTTCGAGTACCTGTTAACCGGTTTTGGAAAGAAGGAGACGTCCCGTGCGCAACATGACGATGGCAACCAAACTGAGCGGACTCATCCTGGGCGTGCTGGCATGCGGTGCCAATATCGCGGCCTGGGCCGACGATCCTTGGGTGGTGTACGAAGGCAAAGAAGGGCCGGGCAACGGCAAGCACATCGTGCTGATCGGGGGTGACGAAGAGTATCGCTCCGAAGAAGCCCTGCCGATGCTGGGCAAAATCCTGGCCGTTCATCACGGCTTTAAGTGCACCGTGCTGTTCTCGATCAACCCGAACGACGGCACGATCGACCCGATGAACCAGAACTACATCCCCGGGCTGCAGCAGTTGCAGACCGCCGACATGATGATCATCGCTTCGCGGTTCCGCGAACTGCCGGACGAGGACATGAAGTACATTGACGAATTTGTGAATTCGGGCAAGCCGATCTTGGGTCTGCGGACGGCGACCCACGCCTTCAGCTACTCGAAAAACAAAGACAGCGCGTATATCAAGTACGACTGGCGGAACAAGGATTGGCCCGGCGGATTCGGCCAACAGGTGTTGGGCGAGACCTGGATCAATCATCACGGACATCATAACGTGGAAAGCACCCGCGGAGTGATCAACGAAGAATTCAAGGATCATCCGATCTTGAAGGGGGTCAAGGATGTTTGGGGCCCCACCGATGTCTATGGCATCAAGAACCTTGTGCCCGAGGCCCAGGTGCTGATGCTCGGCCAGGTCTTGGTGGGCATGAAACCGACGGACAAGCCGGTCGATGGTCCGAAGAACGACCCCATGATGCCGCTGGTCTGGACCAAGACGTTTACGGGCAATCAAGGCAAAACGTCGCAAGTGATCTGCACGACGATGGGGGCGGCGGTCGATTTCGCGTCGGAAGACCTGCGGCGGTTGGTGGTCAACGCCGCGTACTGGGCCACCGGCCTGGCGGACAAGATTCCCGAGCGGGCGTGTGCCGACCCCGTGGGGCCGTTTGAACCGACGTACTTCGGTTTCGGCAAGTTCACCAAGGATTTGAAGCCGTCGGACCTGAAGCTGTAGGTTCGGCTCGCATCCGAGCCGTTTCCCCCCCAAGGTTCCAGTTTCCGCAAGGACCAACGCGATGCCCCGCCAGCATCCACCGCAAAGCCGCTGTCTGGCGGGCGTCGCGCGCGGCGACATCACTCCGCCGGTGGGCATTTATCATCGCATGTGGGGTGCGGCGACGCATGACCGGTCCACCGGCGTCCACCGTCCGTTGACCGCGACGGTCTTGTACCTGGAAAGTCTTCAGGCGGCGGACGGGTTTCAGGTCATCGTGGCTGTGGACCACTGTCTGCTGAGGCCGCAGGAGTTTCAGGACTTGCGGGACCGTGTCGCGGCGGCGGCCGAGCTGCCGCGGGAGCGGTTTGTACTGTTTTTTTCTCATACCCACGCCGCCGGATTGATGGGGTACGAACGCTACGACTTGCCCGGCGGCGACTTGATTCCGCCTTATTTGGAACAGCTTGGCGCGGATCTGGCGGCGCTGACTCGCCGGGCTTGTAACGCGAAGCAGGCGGCGTCGATCGTCTACGGTGTGGGGCGATGTTCGCTGGCGGCCAATCGCGATTACTACGACGCGGGGCAACAGCGGTATGTTTGCGGCTACAACCCCAGCGGCGTGGCCGACGACACGGTCTTGGTAGCTCGCCTCACCGGGTCGGATTCCCAGCCGCTGGCCACGATCGTCAACTATGCCTGCCATCCGACGACGCTGGCATGGGAGAACACGGTCATCAGTCCGGACTATGTCGGCGCCCTGCGCGAAGTGGTCGAAGCGGCCACGGGCGTTCCGTGCCTGTTCCTCCAGGGCGCGTCGGGCGACGTGGGGCCCCGCGAAGGCTTTGTCGGCGACGTCGCCGTGGCGGACCGCAACGGACGGCAGCTGGGTTATGCTGCGCTGGCGGCTTTGGAAGCGGTTCCGGCTGCGGAGACCAGCTACGAGTATGCAGGGCCGGTGATTTCCGGCGCGACGTTGGGGATCTGGAAATACGTGCCGGCGGACGAGAGCCGCCGTCAGGAGTGCCAGATTTGGCAGGCTTGCCAGTTTGTGGTTCCGTTGCCCTATCGCCAGGACTTGCCAAGCGCCGACGAGGTGAAACGCGAGCGGGTGCAATGGGAGCAGGAAGAGCGTGCCGCCCAGGCGGCTGGCGATGCGATCCGAGCGAGGAACGCGCGGGCCATGGCCGAACGCATGACGCGCAGCTTGCACCGCATCGAACATCTGCCGCCGGGTGATTGGTATCCCTACACCGTCCGCATCTGGCGGCTGGGCGATGCCGTCTGGCTGGCGCTTCGCGGCGAGCACTACAACGTGCTGCAGCGCGAGTTGCGGGCTCGCTGTGCCGGTACGCCGCTGGT
>Ga0351917_1262_pt1 | contig 12925 bp, 14 predicted proteins | sample TotcelHT113001N4_FD_206834 | JGI IMG/M metagenome (GOLD analysis project Ga0351917, IMG submission 206834) | Enriched cells from coal bed in the Powder River Basin, Montana, United States - Total cells T11 rep1 HSBNCT.T11.300.1.N4 ...
TGATGAACAGAGTCCAGAACGGGCGAAGGTGGGTCGCCTGCCGAAAGGTTATCCCCTCCTCGCGTCGCGGCCCTGCCACACACTGCAACTCACCGCCATAGGGTTGCATCCCCATCGCCGAGGGATCGCGCTTCAGGAATTGGGCCATGGTGATAAGAGTGACCATCGCAAAGCCACCAAGGAAGAGATACGCTGACCTCCAGCTGTGGTTGTCGATCAAGTAGCCGGCGACGAGCGGCATCACCATCATACCGATGCCGGTCCCTATCTTGGCGAGTCCCGTGACGGTGCCGCGCTTCTTGACGAACCATCGGGCAATAGTCGAAAGCGTCACCACGTCGACGGTGCTCATTCCGACCGCCAGGATGACGTAGAAGAGATACACCTGCCATAGCCCGTGGACGCCGGACATGAGCAGGTACCCCAGGCCGAAACAGAAGGCGCCCGCGACGAGAACAAGCCGCGGTCCGTGCCGGTCCACCAGGGCCCCCGCAGGAAGATTCATGAGGCCGACAATCAGCCATCCCAGGGAGGCCGCGCCGGCAACTTCTTCGCGCGACCACCCGAATTCGCCAATAAGAGGGTTGAAGAAGAGGCCGAAGCTACGGTACGAGCCCCAGAATACAGCCTGAATGAGGAACCCGAGTGCTGCAATCACGTAGCCGTAGAAGAACCGCGGGCGCGCGACACCCTCACTCAAGGCGCGCCCCCGCGGCCGTCTCACGGTGCATCGTCATGTGTGTGTCCGGCGTGCCGTCCTCAGGACTGCTGAGACGCATCCCACTGCTCTTTGCGTCGCCGGTAGTCGGCGAGGTTTTCCGAAATCATCTCTCGAATCAGAAGCTGGTACGGGCACCTTTCCTCACACTTGCCGCACCATGTGCAACTGCGTCCGTCCAACGGACCATTAGCCACATTTACGCGTCGCTTTCGTATTCGCCCACCGCAAACTCATAGGTATCCATCGTAGTGACAACAACAAACACAGAATGAACAAGGGCAATCTGCGTCTCGCCAACAACCAGATCATCATAGAAACTGTCAAGCCAAAGCCATTCTTCAGGCCAGCTACCCGCGTACCGCGGGCCCGACTTCCCATCTAGTACCCCGTCCCCATTGCTGTCAAGAAGGTGGAGTGAGTTCACTACAACTCCCTCGCGAAGGTATTCTATTCTCGCGCCCACTCCAGCGACATGCTCTACAAGATCGCAGGTCTGGTCCACCACCGGATGGCTGCTAATCCTAACGGACCCGGTGTAGCTCGGGCCCTCACACGCCCCCAACACGACAAGAACCACAGCCAAGGACATCCCCAGTGCTCTTGCATGCCAACCCACGCATGCCATTGGACGGTCAAGCAATCTCATGCTAGAACCATATTCTACTGCGTCCAACACAAGTATGACATCTCGAAAGTCTGTCATCATGGTGTATTGGGTGCCGTGCCTCCATTGACTATGCCACTCGTCAAGTTAGCACTGCCACCAACATATTGGACGAACACGACGTCTTGTCGGTCATACGGTCGCATGCTAGGATTGTGAATCCCTTTCGGTCTCGCTGGAGCATTGTGTGGTACTCTCAGGTCCGTTGACACGCGCGCGAAGGCGCCTATCCGGTGTGTACTACGGCTGGTGGGTCGTTGCAGCATCGTGTGCAGTCGCGATCTACACTGGAGGAGTAGTCTTCTACGGATTCACCGCGTTCCTAGAGCCACTCGCCGAGGAATTCGGGTGGAGCTATGCAGAGATCTCGTTGGCTGCGTCCCTTCGCGGATTGGAAGTAGGAATGCTTGCTCCTGTGGCTGGAGCGATTGTTGATCGCTGGGGTCCTCGTCGGCTCGTCTTTGTTGCTGGGCTGCTCACAAGTGCAGGACTTCTGCTCATTCCACATGTCGATTCACTTCTTGGTTTCTACGGAGCCTTTCTTATTGTGGCCATGGGGATGAGCTGCTGTTCCATGACGGTCCTAGTGACTGCTGTGGGGAGCTGGTTTCGAAGGAATGTGGGTATAGCGACAGGCGTAGCGGTATCAGGCTTTGGTCTCAGCGGACTCGTAGTCCCAGTCACAGTGATGCTTATAGACAAGTGCGGTTGGCGAGACTCATTCACCATCTTGGGCGTTGCGGCTTTGATGATTCTCCTCCCCGTATCAGCCGTGTTCCGCCGCAAGCTCCAGTTCCACGACGACTCCTCAGGGGACGCGATAGCAATGGGACAGCCTCAAGATGCAGCGATAGGTGTTGATCTAAGAACGATTAGCAAGGAGGACGACTTTGGCGTCAAACGTGTGATACGAACCGGGGCATTCTGGTTGCTTGCACTGGTATTCACGATACATCTCATGGCGATGAGCGCCATCACCACGCATGTGATGCCTTATTTCAGCAGTGCAGGAATAGCAAGAGCAACGTCTACGATGGTTGCAGGAAGTCTCCCCTTGGTGAGCATTCTTGGTCGCGTAGGGTTTGGCTGGCTCGGCGACCGTTTGGGTCACGCACGTTCAGGGGCCATCTGCTGCGGTTTGATGGCGGTGGGGACTTTGTGCTTGTCCGGGGTAGCCACAACCCGGCCCTGGCTAATCGTATTCTTTCTGCTCTCCTTTGGACTTGGCTATGGGGGCAACAACACCCTGAGGGCGTCCCTCACAAGGGAGAGCTTCGGGTATGCGCACTTCGGTGCAGTATTTGGTTTGCTCATCGGAGTCAACATGATTGGCGGCGTGATCGGCCCCTTGGCGGCAGGAGTGACCTTCGACATTGCTGGTGACTACCGTGTTGCATGGGTCATCGGGGCACTCCTTCTGTCATGCGCCGCAGTCTCCATTCTGGCCTTGCACCCTGCTGAAAAGCCCACCTGATACCGCGTCGCGCTGCGGTGGACAAGTCCTACAGCGGCATGCGACTAGTGAGCGCCTTTGGTCGACTCATTGAGTGTGAGTGATAGCCCAAGAGGCGCCCACCCTTACGAGTGGTGTGATGATTGAAAAGTCACCCACTCTGGGTGCTCCGGTAAGCTGGAGGGTAGTACAGTGCATCGCATGGCTTCGGCAACAGTGTCAGGTCAGGCCGGATGCGAGGCCTGCCACTCTGGCTTGAGTCGGCGGTAGTTCTCGACGTTCTCGGAAGACCTCCCCCATAGTCGGACTGCTGCACCATCTTCGCACGCGCCACGCACGTTCCGTCTCGAACTCGGGACAACGCTTCGGTTCCAACCTCCCAGTCCTGCATGCTCTCCTATTCCCAACTCCCAGCGTTCCCTATCTGTGGTGACAACACCTCGGGAGCCGATGCGCGACAAGCGAGCCTGTCCAACTACCACCTGCGTGTGTAGGTCCTCCAACCAAACCCATTCGTGTGGCCAATTGCCAGAGAGGCGTTGGTTGGACTTGCCGTCCAGCAGCCCATCACCGTCGCTGTCAACCAGAAACAGTGAATTCACTGTCGCGTCGCAGGACATGTAATCATCCTCACTGATAGGCCATGAGGTGTTGATGCCTCGCCGCACGTCTGATCCACGACGTCGAACGAGCTGATTCGGACCACCTCCTTGCAAGGGGGTCCTTGGCACGCAAGGGCCCCAAGAATGGAAACAGCGACCATCACATAGCCTGCAGACGCTGCGGCAGCGCGCGTATGCTTCGACATTTGGGTCTCGGTACGATTCAATTCCTCGCCAGACTCTACAAGGTCATCTATGCGTTCCCTTCTGCCTTCGCCAGTGGCCAAGAGGACTCTCGACTACCCCGGCGCACTGGTTGCTTCGGAAGAAGGTCACATTCGAGACGAACGCGGCTCCCCGCTCACTCAGAATTGGGGCGTACTCGCGGGGGGTCTGGCGTGCTCATTCCAATGACGAGTTGATCTCCGCCGAATACGATGACCCAGTATGGGGCCACCTCTGGTATGGCAGATGCCACAAGCATCATAGCACAGGTCAAGACTCATTTTTCTGTGTGTCTTTCTTGTCTTGCCCGTATCCACTCGAGCACCTGCAGGTAGTCTTTGGGTGCTTCAAAGTTGAAATGCTCCTTCAAACCGAGGCCGGCCGACCACTCTAGCGTGGATTTCGTGGCTTCCGACATGGTGTAGCGGACGCCCAGTTCCTGGAGTGTTGCGACGACTTGATCCATTTCGTTGGCCCGCCGCTGCGCATGTATTGCGTCGGACGTCACGAAGGAGTTGAGTAGTTCGACGAATGGACGGCTGTCCATTGTCTCAGCTAGCGAATCGATGACCGGTCCTAACAACCCCCCGCGATGCGCAGCCACTAAGGTCTCCAAGAGAAGAGCCTCCACCCCCTTGGCGAAGATACTTCTGACCATCTTGATGGCTGCTGCACCGCCCGCCGGGGCGTCGACTGGTTGTATGTTCATTCCGTACTTGGACATGCGACGTGAGAATTCAGCAGCACCATCACCACAAACCAGTATTCGCACCCTAATGCCTTGTGTGGCTTCTCCCATTACCGCGGCGTCGACGAATCTCGCTCCGGAGTCTCCAACTACGCGGCTGATTTGCCTCTTCCTCTCCGGCGAAGAGGAGTTCATGTCAACGTACAAGTGCGCGTGCGTGAGAAACGGAGCTATGGACGTGGCAGCTTCCACCGAGGCCGAGGTGGCAACAGTGGATACTATTGTGTCGCAGACTCGCGCAAGCTGACGCGGACTACTCACCAGATCTACGTGTGCCTTACTCGCCCTTTCACGCAAGACGCAACCGTAGGTCTCATCCGCGAGAGCGTTGTCGTAGGCGAAGACTGTCACTCCGGTTGTGTTCAGGTCCGAAGCAAAGCTAGAGCCAGCTACTCCAAATCCCAAGAAGCCAACTACCAAATCATCATCATTGGCCATGCTGCTCATCCATCTCGGCCTCCGCTGTTCGTGCGGGACTTCGTCCTGACCTGCCCCTGCAAGTCATACCACTCATTATGCCATTGTCTTCACCAAGATTGTTGCGGACCTCAGCGGCCGGTGACGCAGAGCGCAACGCGGCTGGACCTTCCTGCATTCTCATCGCCATTCCTCTACTTGGACCCTCGCTTCGACGAGAGTTGTGAAGCCTTCCCGGTTCCGCAATTCGCTCAACAGCTTGCTGTTGAATGACTCGACGCAGCTGTTCTCCCAGAGGCCTCCTGGCTTGACGAAAAGCGTCCTCACCTTGGGCGACGAATAGGTTGTACGGCGTGTCCGAGATCATCTGTGCCATGATGTACGGCTCAATCGCGACCGCCAACCGTTCCCTAGTGCATTCATCGATCATATTGAGAGTTGGGAAGGCCATGCCACCGTGAGTCTTGGCCCGAACGAAGCTGTAGCTCCAAACGCGGACCGTATGCTCCGGTCTAGCCGGACGCAAGAACCGTCATCGAGCCAAAGCCTTCTTCGCTTTGATTGCCTTCAGGTGCACTTGCTTCGCCGGCTGGCTTCAGCGACGGTAGCACCCAAGGCAATGAGCACTTCACATTCTCTCAGCTTGTGGCAATGATCTTCTCGGGAGTGCATCCGCAACCGGTCTTGAATCCGCCCCCTTTCTCGCTGTGCAGTCAGACTCGCACACAGTGCCCCGAGGTTCTTGGGCGTCTGGGCACTGTCAGTCCTTGTACTCGCACAGCTCGATTCTCACCCCGCCGGGCAGCTTGAGGAAAGAACTCCTGACGGCTCCAGAAGGCTGACGGATTCCTGCCTCAATCTCAGCGCCTCGGCTGACCAAGTCGGCCATGCATGCGTCGATGTCGTCGACGGTGAAGCCGAAGTGGTGGTAGCCTTCCGGCGGGAGGACGAGCTCTCCTGTCTGGTCCCGGAAGTACTTTTCAACGCCAGTCGAGCTTGAAATACGAACGGAAGCACCACCGACGTCGAGAAAGACCATAGGTCCATCAGGTGTCATGTTCGTACGAACCACGACAGCCCCCATTGAATCGACATACCATTGCACCCAGTCGTCAACACTCTGGGTTGTGAGGTGAATATGGTCGTGCGAGTATCTCATAGCAGTCCTCCTTCGTAGTTGCGCAGTCGCCTCACGAATCTCGGCAGACGTTGTGAACCGGGGGCACCGCTCACGCTTCTTCCCGCATCCCTTTGGCGCGGAACCTGTCGCGGAGGCCAAGCAGGTCGGCAGTGGTCAGGCCCAGCTCTGCCCTGAACCTCTTCATCATCTCCCTCTCGTGCGCCTCTTTTTCCTCGCACTTCTGAATGAGATCCTGAGTGGCGTTCTCCCTCGAGATAACCACCACCCCGTCATCGTCGCCGAGGACCAGGTCTCCAGGATTCACAATCATGCCCCCGCACGAGATCTGGTGATTCACAAGGCCAACCGTTTCCTTGACGGTACCCCTCATGCACAATCCGCGAGCGAACACCGGAAAGCCGAGTTCCTTGATGCCCAACCCGTCTCTGACCATGCCGTCAACGATCAATCCGGCGATGCCTCGCGCCATGGCGCATGTGCTCAGCACTTCGCCCCATGACCCCATGTCGACGCGGCCCATCGTCGCGACGATCACGTCGCCGGGTTGCGCAACAGCCAGCGCCATGTGCAGCATGCTGTTGTCTCCGGGATGGCATTCGGCGGTTATCGCAGGACCACAGACCCGCATGCCGCTGTAGATGGGTTTGATCTCGAATACCATGGCGCCCGTTCTGCCCATCGCCTCATGAACTGTGGCGGGAGCAATCTTTGCGAACGAGTCTACGATGGTCTTGTCCGGTCGCCGCACTGTCTTCACTATGTGAATCATATTCTCCTCCAGATTTCGTGCCGTTGGTTCGTGCACACGCTCTCAGCGCTCTTGGTGATAATCTCTCACACGGCGCCCGCCGTGCATCCCGTAGTCGTGGAAAGGATACCGGGCGAGGGCCGTTTCATCAATTTCAATCCCCAACCCCGGTGTTTGGGGCAGCTTGATGTAGCCGTCGACAACCTCGAATGGGTTGGCAGCGACTTCCTTGCCGCGCTGGTCGAACTGCCAGAAGTACTCCGTCACGTCACAGTTCGTGATGCAGGCGCACACGTTGAGCGTTGCCGCCAAGCCGATGACCGTGCTGTTGTAGTTGTGGGGCGTAACTGAGACAAGATACGGTTCCGCCATGGCCGCGATTTCCTTCATTCCCAGGATGCCGCAGCAGATGCACGTATCCGGATTGATGATGTCGGCGGCCTGTTTCTCAAACACCTGGCGGAATTCTGCCTTCGTGTAGAGCGTCTCCCCCGTCACAACGGGGATGTTGATGGCCCGCCTGACCTCGGCAACAGCGTCCATGTTCTCGGCCGGGCACGGTTCCTCATACCAGTAGGGTCGGAACTCCTCAAGCATCCTGCCGACGCGGATCGCATGCATCGGCGCCAGGCGCCGGTGAATCTCGATGAGAAGGTCCACCTTGTCTCCGACGGCGCTCCTGATTTCTCTCACCGCCTTGACAGCCTGCAGCTCATCGTCCCGGTCGATGAAGGTCCTCCAGGGTCCAGTGAATGGGTCAAACTTCAGCGCATTGAAACCCTTCTCGACCATCTGAGCGGCTCGGGTCGCGTACTCCTTCGGTGAGGAGGCGCCAAACCACCACCCGTTCGCATAGACGCGGACCTTCTCGCGGCAGGCTCCCCCGAGCAGCTTGTAGACCGGCACATTGAGGCTCTTTCCTACAATGTCCCACATCGCGATCTCAAGAGCGCTCACGGCGCAGTAGAAGTCGACAGAGCCACGCCTGATGGCGTAATCGTCGTACATCACCTGTATGAAATGCTTGATATTGAACGGGTCCCGCCCTATCACCTGGGGGGCCATCGCATTCACGTGTGCCGCCAACGCAGGCTCCCGGCCCGCCATCGCATACGCCTCACCCCATCCACTTACCCCTTCGTCGGTAGTGAGCTTGACCAGCAGCCAGTTCTTGCTGGCGCCCGGATCCACCAAGTGGACTTCGACTGCGCTGATTTTCACGGGAGACCTCCAATTCAGTATTCTGTTGTCCTCCAACCCTACTGCCCCGGGTAGTGGCCTTGATTGAGGTGAACGCTATCCTTGGAACAGTACTTGGACAGAATGGGGGTGGAGGACCGCCGTCTTGCCTCGGTTGTTGCTTGCTGTCTGACTGAAAGTGAGTCCGTTGTGTCGACCTGAATTGTGCAACGACGCCGGCGTCCGATAGTCGAGCCCCTGGTGTGGCCGCTGGATGTTGCAGGAGCGGAAGCGGTCCGCCAGTGATGCCCTCGCCACACTGCGGTCTCGATAGATCTTGAGACAAACCTCCTCGTATTTCACCCTGCGCCAGAGCCGTTCGACGAATAGGCTGTCGCTGCAACTCCTCTTGCCGTCCATTCTGATTCGCAGGCCATGCTGGCCTTGCCCCCAGAATCAGTGCCAGCGCGAGAAGAACTTTGGGTTGCACCAGCACTTTTCAGGGGGAAAGGTCACAGCAGGTCAAGGACCACGCAGCTGTGCTGCTGCAGACCATGGCCAGCAGCGGCCCCCATCACTTCGTGGGGACGTGCTTCTGCCACTTCAATTCGTAGTGCACTCGCCAGGGAACGGATATCTCGCCGGGCTTCCAAGTCTGTGCGGCTTCTTGGCCGCCTTCCTTGAACTCCTTGCTTGTCAGGAACTCCTCGGCATCTGCTTGGGTGTCGAACTCGTAGACCGTTAGATATTTGGGCCAATCCGTGGCAACGCGAATTCCGGAGTTCTCCACGAATTCTTTGCTGGCCTGGGACCACCGGTAGCGAGAGACGCTGCGCAACTTCGAATGTTTGGCCAGCAGAGGCAGATGTACATTGTCGAACCAGTCATTGTATTTTGCCTCAATCGCGTCTGAGCAGTCTGCGGTGACGAAGTAGTAGACTGACATATCCCTACCTCCCTTCTCTTGAATGAATTGCTCTTGCATTACGAGAGCCGGTGTGAGCTGCTACACGAGATTCATTGCTTCTAAGACAGCGCGCAACCTCCTCTTCTCGTCGGGGTGAAGGTTCGTTAGAGGCAGTCGAACTGACCCGCCTCTCAATCCCAAGATATCCATGGCTGCTTTGGCGAGACCCACCAGAATAAATCCAAGCGAAGCTGAAATAGTGCTTGCACTCGCAGTCCCCGCATGGGGTGCATGCTTAGCCTTCACTTCTTCGAGGAATTCAGCGTAGATATCCAAGACAGCGATGACGCGGGCTGCTGAGTCGAAATCACGACAGGACACTGCGTTGTAGACAGCGAGAGATATTTGCGGCGCGAAGTTCGCGATATTGCTGAAGAATCCCGGACACTCACAATACAGCGCATCCACGCCGTACTCGAATTCCCCTATTCCACAGAACACGCGTAGACCCTCCCGGGACACTGCCCGCTGCATCGCATAGAACGAACGGGTCCAAGGCGTGCCCTCTTTGACAGCCACAATATTGGGAATCTTGGACAGGCGTTGCATGAGTGCGGGGCGAATCCACGAACCAGACACGGTAGGGTTGTTATAGACGACTATCCCGAAATCGCTGTCCACACTCTCGGCGACATGTTTGAAGTGCAGGTACATTCCCTCTTCTTCAGGCACAAGGTAGTACGGGAGAATAACAAGAGCTCCGTTTGCCCCTACGCTTTGAGCGTATTGGCACATGCGTATAGTCTCTGCGGTACCAGCGCGGCCAGTACCCGGTAACACCAGCAGTCTCCCAGCCGACTCCTCAACGACCAATCTGATGACTGACCTGCATTCATCATCAGTCATCGCGTAGAATTCCCCCACGCTTCCCAGAGGGCACAGAATGACAGGCTCACCAGTCGCATGTTGAATGAGCCAACGTGTGTTCAACCTCATTCCATCCAAGTCGAGACTGCCGTCGTCAGCGAATGGAGTCATTTGAGCAACCGCGACTCCCTTCAATCGCTCCTGCATAGAACTGAGATCCATCCTATTCCTCCCGTCCTTTCAACTCCGTAATTTGGTTTGGTGGGCGAACTGGTTTCTTCCTGATCCGGTCTTCGGTGCAGCACCTTTCGTCAGTACGTGCCACAGTCCTTCCGTAGCTCCACGAATTGGCCAGCACTCACCGTTCCTCTAATGCCTGGACTAACGCAGGCACAATCTCACACAGATCGCCCACAATTCCCAAGTCCGCAATCTTAAAGATGGGAGCATTCGGGTCGTTGTTGATCGCGATTACTTTCGCTGCCTCTCGTATCCCGATTTCATGTTGTATTGCGCCGGATATGCCGCATGCCACATACAATTGTGGGGACACAGTCTTGCCGGTCTGTCCAATCTGCAACTCATGTGGTTGCCATCCGGCGTCAACGACCTTGCGCGTGGCGCCTATGGAGGCGCCCAAAGCCTTCGCCAAACGTTCGATGAGTATCCAGTTGTCCGCGTTGCCAACACCTATGCCGCCTGCAACAATTGTGTTGGCTTCCGTCAAGTCACGGAAAGCGGACGCCAGCTTGACCGTCTCAATGATCTTGGTTCTGACCATCCTCGGATCAATCTTGATGTCCCAACTCTCGATTCGGCACGCTCGTGAAGGATCGGGAGAAAGTGCTTTCATGACACCCGGACGAACCGTGGCTATCTGAGGGCGAGTGTTTGGACAGAGGATAGAAGCCATTATGTTGCCCCCAAAAGCGGGGCGAGTCTGAACGAGCTGTCCATTTCTGTCTACATCAAGCTCGGTACAATCTGCGGTGATTCCTGTCCCAACTCTGGTCGCAACTCGTGGTGCAAGGTCTCTCCCGGTCGAAGTGGCCCCGAATAGGAAGACACTGGGCCTGCGCGTAGTGATGAGCCCGGTAATGGCATTGGAGTAGCCATCCGTCGTATACGATGCTAGGTGTTTCGACTGCAAAATGTATGCCGTATCTGCTCCGTACTGGCCGACCAGGGGACCCAAATGCGAGACCTCACAGCCTACAATCACGGCAGTCAGCTTCTGCCCAAGCTTGTCGGCCAACCTCTTTCCTTCACCAAGCATTTCCAATGAGACCCGCTTGATCTCGCCGTCGCGTTGCTCGACGAACACCCAGACGTCGCGATAGCACGACAAATCGACTTGCGCGTCCTGTCTGTCAATCACTATCGCCTTGGTTGGGCACGCGTTCTCGCAGGCACCGCACAGGGTGCACGTATCACCTATTACTGGCCGACCGTCTTCTCTCTTGGCTACGGCCCCAAAAGGGCAGACTCTTCCGCAGATACCGCACGTTGTACACTTGGTGTAGTCAACGAAGATTGACATGAAGTCAACTCCTTTCGTTTCAGAATCACGGTGTTCCGACTCTCGAAAGCCCCCAGTTTGCGAGGTGGTTGACCCACTGAGCGGCCACCTGTTCGAGCGAGCAGCCAGTGAGAATGTCGCCCTTTCTTTCCCTTAGCCCACCTGAAATCAGGAGCCGGATTCGCTCGGCTGCCGGTAGTGTACTTTCGATTGCATTGACTCCGCGCCTGTTGGGCTTTGGTGGAAACATGTCCATCACCCAGGTCTTGGATCCTTTGAGCCCAATGCGCTCGGGATCACAGTTTATGTCTAGGACACCAAGACGTCTGACCTGCCGTCCGCGAATCTCCGTTGCGGGTGGCCGAGGGCTGTTGATGCTCTTGGTCACAGTGAAGACGGCAGGCAAACTGCACTCAACTACCTCGTACCCGCCTTCTATCTCTCGACGTACAATCGCCTTCTTCCTGTTATCTTGCACCTCGATACTGCTCACACATGTGACTTGTGGAAGAGACAGATTCTCGGCTATGCCGGGGCCGACTTGAGCAGTGTCTCCGTCAATGGCTTGTTGGCCGCATAGGATTAGATCGCACTTTCCTATGGTGGCGATCGCGCGCGACAGACAGTAGGAAGTAGCTATCGTGTCGGAACCAACGAGTGCTCTGTCGCTGATGAGGAACGCTTCATCTGCGCCCATCTGCAAGCATTGACGAAGAGCCTCTTCGGCCTGTGGGGGCCCCATTGAGATCACAGTCACCTTTCCTCCGAGGGCTTCGCGGATCCTTACGGCCGCTTCGACCGCATGTTCATCAAAGGGATTGACAATGCTGGGGACACCTTCCCGCAGGAGAGTATGTGTCTCAGGATCTATCTTCATCTCCGTCACATCTGGAACTTGCTTGATGCAGACCAACACATCCAGTCCTTCTGTACTCAGGGGCATAACGCACCTCCGAAACGGACATCACAAGATGCCTGACCTGTAGTGAGAAACCGAACATGCCATCTCATGAAACGCACCTAGATGGATATGCCAGCTTTGAAGCCTTCGTAAATCGCGTGTTCGGCTGTACGCGGGGCAAGGCAATCTCCGACTCTCAGGATTCGTGAGTGCAGCCCCTCCAATGCGACCAGCTCTCTGTAGAGGTGGTCGTTCGCCTTTCCTCCTATCGCAAGCACCAAGGTCGCATCCTTGAACACTGTCTCAATACCGGACAACGTATCTTCAAGTACAACTTCCCCGGGTCTGACCTCTTTGATCCATGTGTGCGCGTACGAAATGAGACCTCTGTCCAACAGTCTGAGAAGGGTCAGGGGCTTGTCTCGCTTGTTGAGGTTGATTCCGACATGATAGGCCCTGGTAGCGAGTACCACCTGCTTACCCTTAGCAAGCAGGAACTCGGCAACGCTGCAAGAGCGTTCACTGGCGTCTCCATCCAGAACGACACAAAGTTCACTCGCCGCAACCTTTGAAGTCAGGATGTCCCAGTCCGTCACCACATTCGGGTTCTCAATGCCTGGAACTGCTGGCACATAGGGAACTGATCCAGTCGCTAGAATTACTGCTTCTGGTGACTCGGCCAGCACATCTCTGGACGACACGTCAACGCCAAGGCGGACACAAACGTTTGTCCCTTTCAGTTGCTGCGTGAGATTGCGAACAACATCTCCAAATTCGTCGCGGTTGGGGGCTAGAGCGGCAATCGGTATCTGGCCTCCCAAGGCATCCGCTTT
>Ga0351917_1205_pt1 | contig 11752 bp, 10 predicted proteins | sample TotcelHT113001N4_FD_206834 | JGI IMG/M metagenome (GOLD analysis project Ga0351917, IMG submission 206834) | Enriched cells from coal bed in the Powder River Basin, Montana, United States - Total cells T11 rep1 HSBNCT.T11.300.1.N4 ...
GCGCGCCGGATCATCGACGCCATGCAGCAAGCCGGCTATCTGGGACTACTCCAGGAGCTGCGCTACTACAAACTGCGTCACAAGACGGACCAGACCCATCAACTCTGGCAAGAGGGCAGTCATCCGGAGCAGATTCAAACCGACGAGATCATGTGGCAAAAGCTCGAGTACATCCACAACAACCCGCTACGGCGAGGATACGTCGACGAGCCGACGCAGTGGCGATATTCCAGCGCCCGCAACTACGCCGGGCAGTCCGGTTTGATCGACGTCGTGACCGACTGGCGCTGAACGGGGCCGAAGGGCGAACGGAGGCGGAGCCTCGGGTCAGTGCGTTCCCAGGCAGAGCCTGGGAACGAGAAACTCCGACGATGCGGAAAAAGAAACAGAAAGACCGAGTTTCCAACGCTCGTTCCCAGGCTCCGCCTGGGAACGAGGAACATGGCCTTTCCGCAGCTGACCAGCTGCGGCCCCAGCGCAGCAGTCGCCGCGACCCCACCGCGGTCCAGCTCGCCCAGCAGCCGCTCGAGCAATGCCTGCGCGCTGGCTGAACGCTCGGTGGCGCCAACAAAGGGCGTGATGACGTAGTGCGGCGACGCTGCCAACTCGCCATGTAGCTGCGACAACAGGGCCGACTTGCCCAGCCCCGGTGCGGCAGTAATCCTTGGCGAATACCACGACACCAACCCCGCGATCAACCGGGACGGTCCGCCAGGACACTGGCAAGCTGCCAGCCGCTGCGTTACGATGCAGTTCGTCCCGTGTGTCCGGAAGATCGGAACCGCTTGTACGAAGCCACCGAACGCTGTCCCGCGAGCACCCTATGAACACTTGCCCCGTGATCCATTGTCTGCTGGTGATTCTCCTCTCCGTTGCCGCAAAGGCCGATGCTCAGACGCCTCGCGCCAGCACTGTGCCGGGCGTGCCCTGGCCGGCGGTCGATGCGTTGGGGCGGCAGCTTCCCACGCCGGAGGACGTCGGCCCGCCGCGCAGTGACCGGTTTGCTGGAATCTTCTACTTTCTCTGGCTGAACGAGCGCCACAATCGCAGCCCGAACGGGGAGGGACCCTACGACGTCGCAAAGATCCTGCAAGCCGACCCCGCTGCGATCCACAAACCCGCTTCGCCGCTGTGGGGCAAGATCGGCACGTCGCACTATTGGGACGAACCGCTGTACGGCTACTATCTCGCCACGGACCCGTGGGTGCTCCGCCGCCATGCCAACCTGTTGGCCGACGCGGGGATCGATACGCTGATCTTCGATACCACCAACGCCGTGACCTATCGCGAGCAGTACCGGAAACTCGCCGAGGTCTTTCAGCAGGTCCGCCGCGAGGGCGGCCGGACGCCGCAGTTCGCCTTTATGGTCAACACCCAAGCGGGGGCCACGGCCCGCCGGATCTATGAGGACTTGTACAAGCCGGGCCTGCATGCGGATTTGTGGTTCTACTGGCACGGCAAGCCGTTGATGATCTGCGATCCCCAGCAAGCCGATGCCGAATTGCAGGAGTTCTTCACGCTGCGCCGCGCCCATTGGCCGTTCACGATCGTCGATACGCCGTACGCGTGGCACTGGGAGGCCGCCTATCCGCAAGTCTATGGTTACACCGACGACCCGAATTGCCCCGAGCAAGTCAATGTGTCCGTGGCGCAGAACCTGAACATCTCCGGCGGCTTGCCGGTCAACATGAGTTCCGGCAACGCCCGCGGGCGGAGTTTCCATGACGGCCGACAGGACACGGCGCCCGGCGCGATCCAGTACGGGCACAACTTTGCGGAACAGTGGAAACGGGGCCACGAGCTGTCTCCGCCCTTCGTGATGGTCACCGGCTGGAACGAATGGATTGCCGGCCGCTGGGGCCGACCCGACGGCCCGATCACCTTCGTGGACCAGTTCACCCAGGAGTACAGCCGCGACATCGAACCGATGAAGGGCGGTCACCACGACAACTACTACTGGCAGATGCTCGCCAACCTGCGCCGCTACAAAGGCTGCCCACCGCTGCCGACCGCATCCGCCCCCGTCACGATTCGGCTGGCGGCCGGCTTCGAGCAATGGAAGGACATTGCTCCCGAGTTCACGGACCATGTCCACGAGACCCTGCCGCGCGACTTCGACGGCGCCGGCGGCCTGCACTACAGCAACCAGACGGGCCGCAATGACATCTGTGCCTGCAAGGTGGCTCGCGATGCGGAACAGGTCTATTTCTACGTCCGCACGCGGCAACCGCTCACGCCGCACACCGACCGCCACTGGATGTGGTTGCTGATCGACGCCGACGGCGACCCGACCACCGGCTGGCAAGGCTATGACTTGCTGTTGAATCGCCAGGTCGAGAGTGACGCCGCCACCTGGCTCGAACAGAACTCCGGCGGCTGGAACTGGCAGGCAACGGCGAAAGTGCCGTACCGGGTCCAGGGCCACGAGTTCCACGCAGCCATCCCGCGTTCGGCGCTCGGCCTGCCGGAGAACACCAACGACCTGGCCATCCAGTTCAAGTGGGTTGACAACCCGCAAACCCCCGGCGATATCATGGATTTCTATCTTAGCGGCGACGTCGCTCCGGAAGGCCGCTTCATGTACCGCTACACCGCAGAGTAGCGTCGCTGCAGACCACAGGGGGCCTCTGCTCCGAGGCCCCAGGGCGCTGGGAGAGGTGGCCTGGAAAAGAAGGGACCGGGGACATTCCCGTTTTCTGGGTGATCTGCATGGCGACGAAAAGGCAGAATGTCCTTTTCCGCCGCCCTCGCTTCGTGTTCCTATTGATGAAACGAAGTATTCAACGCGCTCAGATACAGCAGCGAGGACTCGCGCTGCGTGGGCACTTCCATCATTTGATGGGTGGTCAGCAGGACATCGCGGCGACTGATCTGACCGATCAGCTTGCCGTCGCGAAGCACGGGCAGACGGCGGTAAGGGGTGTTCAGGAAAATCTGGGCGATGCCCAACATGTCGATGTCTTCGCCGATCGTCTGGGCCTCGGTGTCCAGGAAATGCTGGACTCGGCCGGCTGCCTCGCCGGACGTTTCGTCGCCCCGCGTCACGTCGCGACGAGCAGCGGTCAACGCGATCGCCCCGTCATGGACCATCGAGACCAGGTCGATCGAGTTTCGCAGCAGGTCCCGGCGGCTGACCTGGCCCACCAACTGGCCGCCGCGCAGGACGGGCAGACGGCGGTACGGGGTCTCCCGGAACAATCGAGCGCAATCCAGAAAACTCACATCCTCCAGGATCGTCCGACCGAAGTCCGTGTTCATGAATGCGACGACCTCGGTCGAAGGCAGTTGTTCATAGGCTGCTTGGATCAAGACGCTCATGCTGGTCTTTTCCGAAAACACCCCCAGAAAGCGTTTGTCTGCGTCGACAACCGGAACTCCGGAAATGTGATTCTTCAACAGATCGCCGATCGCGGTGACGACATCCGCCGATGGATTCAACGTCACCAGCTTGGTGGACATCAGCTGCCGTGCATCCGTCAACGTCGGCAAGGCGACTTGTTGCTGTTTGGCCGCTTGGGCAATGGCGTCGAACAAACGCATGCAACATTTCTCGGAGAAAACTCCCAGATAATTGCTCTGCTCGTCGACGACCGGAGCCCCGCTGATATTATTCTTAACAAGCAGACGGATCGCTTCGAGCACGTCCAGTCCAGGCGGCACTGTCACTAACTTTGTGATCATTATGTCTTTTGCACGGGGTGGCTTCATGGCTCTCTCGTTCGTCGCAACCGTATTGTTCAGACCGGCGTGTTGCTTGCGCCCAGCTGATGTACCCGCTGTTTCCTCGTCGGACTAACAGATCGCATGCTTCAGAATCGGTAAATCGCAGAAATTCTAGCAAGGCTTGCCGATGTCGGCAAAAGCGATTTGTTGGAAACACCGCGATTTCCTTTGTTTTGCCAGCTTGCATGGCATTTCCGCCGACTTCGGATTTCCTTGCCAGCTTCGCACTTCCGAGCCTGGAATTGCCCACAACAGAGATTTCGCCCTTGAGCAACGGTCGCAGCAAACCCACACGTCATGGCCCGTCCGCACGTCGGCCGCCGTCCGTGGCGGTCGCCCGCGCGCTGCAGCGGTTCTACGCCGCCGCGCGCGAGCACTTTGGATATACCAGTGTTTGGTGGCCGGGGACGCCGATCGAGTTGACGGTCACATTGCCGCCCGGCTGCGGAGCGAAGGCTGCGAGACGATCGAAGACTTGTTACAGCAGGAGCCGACGGATCGCGTTCGCCGACAGCTGATCGCGCTGCCCGGCATCGGGCAGGAGACGGCGGACAGCGTTCTATTGTTTGCGTCCGACCGACACGAGACGTTTGTGGTGGACGAATACGCGCGGCGACTGTTCGAGCGGCTACTTGCCCATCTTCCGAAAATTCTGCAACGCTCGGCGCACCGATTCCAGTGCCTCGGGGCCTTGGCGGCCTTCTTCTTCGATGATGTACTGCTGGGTTCCGCCGGTCGTTTCGCAGATTCGAAAGACTTCCTGCCAATTCACCGTACCCTCGCCGAACACAGCACCCGGTTTCCCGCCGTGGTCTTTGATGTGAACCGTAACCGAGCGGCCGGGGAACTTGTTCAGCATGGCGATCGGATCGCCGCCGCCACCCAGGCAATTGCCGATATCCAGTTGCAGCAGGACATCGGCCGCGGTGCTTTCGCCGAACCACTCCCAAGCCGTCCGCCCTTCGACTTGGGCAAAGTCTCCCCCGTGGCAGTGATAGCCGATCTTCATCCCCAGGGGTTTAAGTTGCGCAGCGATATCGTTGAACACCTTGCCGGTCTCGGTGATCGCCTGGACCGTGGCGAGGTTCCGTTTGGGCAACGAGGCGACAATCAAGAATGGCGAGCCGATGATCTTTTGCATCTCGACGGTTTTGTCAAAAGCGTCGCCTTGCAGCGCGGGTAATCCCAGATGCATCCCGCAGCTCTTCAAGCCGTTGTCATCCAGCAGCTTGCGCCAGGCCGGCGCATCGTGTCCGTAGTAGCTGTGCGCCAATTCGACCGCCTGGTAGCCCATTTCAGCGACGGCCTGCAGCACCGTCGGCAACTCCTTCTCGCATTGGTGCCGGACGGACCACAGTTGCACGCCGAGCGGGATCTTTGCCGTCGCGGCGGCCGCGGCATGCGGCATCCACTTCGTCCCAAGGATCGACGTAGCGGCCGCGCCAGCACTCCATTGCAGCATTCGTCTTCGTGAGAGGTTCATACGGTTCTCCTGGTGGTTCATCAAGGTTCGGAAACGGTTCGAGTGGTGGAAACATGTGGACAAAATCCCCAGCCGCTCTCGTCCGAACGATTATAGCAGGCTCCGCCCGGGGCTGTGCAATGGCCAGCACGAAACGCATCAGACCAGCCAAGGACGGCTCCCGGCGCCGTCCTCGATCTCGAAGCCGGGGACAAGTAGCAGGCTTGTGGCCCCCGAAAACGCCTGCTTCTATCGGATCGCGATCGCTTGCTGCAATGGTTTCAGGACGTTTTCCACGACGTAGCTGTCTACCAACTCGGTGCAGATGGCGGCCAGTCGCTGCAGGGCGCTGACGTAGGTTTCACCCGGATCCAAGCTGCCATAGCGGCGGGCGGTGAAGTAGACGCTGAGCTGCTCCTCCGGAAACTCGCCGGTCCGCACGTGATAGGCGGCCGTGCGGGCCTCGAAACTCAAACGGCATTGCGTTCGGCAGTCCTCGTCCAGCGCCAGTTGCAGCGCCGGCTCGCAGCCCAACACCGTGGCGCCGGGAACTTCGAGCATCCGTTCCAGCGCCGGCGGCAACCCCAGGGCCTCGACCAGCAATTCGCTGTGGTTGCCGCGGTACATGAAATCGAATCCGTACATGATGTTCAGCGATTCGCAGTCCAGCGGGCTGACGGACAGGGCATAAGGCGCCAATTCCAGGGCCAGTTCGTGTTGCTTGAACGCGTCCTGAGGCGAATCCGGATTGACAAAGCCCGAACAGACGCGACGGGGTTCCACCGAGGCCCAGCGATAGCTGCCTCGCTCCTTGTCTTCCTCCAGCACAAATTCGCCGCGTTCCCGGCCGTAAAAATTCCGCATGTCGGGGTAACGCTTCTGGAACTGCTCGAAATAGTGCAGAATCGTCTCCCGCGACTGGGGAAGATCCATTTCCGTGTTCAAGTTCAGATTTATGTAGTAGTCGTCACTCAGCGAGGCGTAGTGACTCATATTGACCTCCTTGGGAAAGCGACGAAGGCAAGTCGGCGGCCGTGTGCCACCGTGTACCCAGCTTGGTCACATCCAAACGTCAAGTATAGAATGACGGGGGCAAGGCTGTCAAAGCACCTTGACAGCCTTGCCCCGCGAATTATCCCCCGGAACCCCTCAGATTCTCCATGCTGCCGAGTTAGCACCGTTCGAGAAATAATTGTCCAGTGTTAATTGCTGATCATCCCACGGAGTGTGATGGCTACTTTGACGAGGCGACAGTTATTTCTCGATCGATGCTTAGCGGCGAAAGGAAGGTCGCGATGGCCAGACGTGCTGCGGTCGCCCAAGCCGCTCCGAATCCGATCCTCGTCTTTCCGTCAAGCCTCGGCTGGTTCGCCGTCGCCTGGCATGTGGACGAGCCGTACGCACTCGTGTTCGGTTACGGCAGCGGAGCGGAAGCGGCGGGTGCCTTGCTTGACGTTTGCTCGTTCGGCCGTGAAGCCGAAGTTGGTTGGGTGGACGCCGAGCGGGATCCGAACGCGGCGGGCCGCGAGGCTGGGCGGCTGGCCCAGCGGTTGCGGGCCTACGCTGACGGCGGGCGAGACGATTTTCTCGATATTCCGGTGGCCCTGAACGAAGTGACGGCGTTTCAGCGAAAAGTGCTGCAGCAATGCCGACGCATCCCCTACGGGCAAACGCGTACTTACGGGCAATTGGCCGCGAAAGCCGGCTATCCGCGGGCGGCCCGGGCGGTCGGCAGTGTAATGGCTCGCAACCGAGTGCCGTTGATCGTCCCTTGTCATCGCGTCATCGGTTCCGTCGGCGCGTTGCGAGGTTATTCCGGCTGCGGCGGCACCGCGATGAAACGACGGCTGCTGGAACTGGAAGGCGTTTTCTAGGAGGCGAGTCGTGGGGTATTGCACGCCGTTGAGCATGGCGCATTGTTCTAACCGCCTGGGCAACTCGTTTCTGCTGGTTGCTGCAGCGTTGGCCGTCGGCTGCGGAAGCCGTGATCCCGCACCGGTCGTCGCGCCTCGAATTGACACCGCGACCGTTGTCCGCGCTCACCTGCATCGTCGCGAGCAGACCCTGCGTCGGTTCCCCCGAGCTTCGTTCCTGTCGCCTCAACCCGATACGGACGCCGGGATTCCGCTGTGGATGGCGCCGCTGCTGGTGCATGAGTATTCGCCGGACCCGATGGCCGAGCCGCGGTGGGCCAGATTTGGCGCCGTGGCCGTCGATCCAACTGGGCTGGCGACGGTGGATTGCGACCGGCCGACGGTGTACTGGTCGGCCGCAGAGATCACCGTCGGCTCGCAGACCCTGGAGCAACGGACTTTCTGGTGGTTCTATCCGTCGCCGGCGTTAGACAAACCGATCCGCTATCGCGGTTTCCGCATGACACTGGGCAACGGCGGCTATGCGGTCATCTGGGAACTGCTGTGCAGCGACACGGGAGATTCCCGGCAACGCGCGTTTTACGTCTCGAAGCCCGTCGAGCAGGCGGCGACCGAACGGTTTGGCGGGGCGTTGGCGGGCCGCCGGCATGTCGTCGAACCGCCGTTGGAGGAGCATCCCGAGGTGGTGGTTTCGCGGATCGTGGGAGACGGTCCGCAGCCCATGGGTCCCATCGTGTATCTGGACGCGGCGGCGGTGGTAACCACGTTGATCTGCCGCTGCGAACCGTCGCAAGCCGACGCATTCCCGCACAGCAGCCATTATCGACTGCAGCGGATCGACGCTCCGCAAGACCTGTACGGCGACGGCACGCGGCCGCCGAACTTGCATTTGCCGCCGGTCCACGCCAGCCCGGAAGGCCTGTTGCGGCTGCCAGACCAGTTGTAGTCACGGGGCTCCGTAACAAGGCGTTGAAGAGCCCTGCTACGGAGACGCTGGGAGGCTGCAAGGCGATGAATGCCGGGAGGCGTCCCGATCGAGGGCAGACGCCGCCGTCATGTGCCGCCGCCCGGTTTCGCTTCCTCGGCGGCTCGCGAGGCATACGCCTCGCTTTGCTCCAGCAGGATCGGCTGCAGTTCGTCGACAAAGTCGCGGACGTCCTTGAACTGGCGATACACGCTGGCAAAGCGGACATAGGCGACCTGGTCCAGCTTTTTCAGGTGTGTCATGACGATTTGGCCCAGCGAGTGGCTGTCGACTTCGACGTCGAACTGGTCGGTGACTTCGCACTCGATCGAATTGACCACCGTCTCGATCTGAGCGTGGCTGATCGGCCGTTTCCAGCAGGCTTTTTCCAGGCCGCGGCGAATCTTTTCCCGCTCGAACGGTTCGCGCACGTTGCACTTTTTGATGACCTTGAGCGTGATCGGCTCGTAGCGCTCGTAGGTCGAATACCGCCGTCCGCACTTGAGGCATTCGCGGCGACGCCGGATGATCGTCCGGTCGTCGTTGGTGCGTGTGTCGATCACTCGATCGTTGTCAACCTTGCAGTTGGGGCATTTCATAACAGCAATTCCCATCGGCCGTCCAGCGGCGTGTCGCCGCCCGCCGGACGCGACGAACGCATCCCCCGCGGGTCCCTAGTGACAGGCCGCTTTGATACAGCGTATAATGTCGGACGACGTTTGGGAACGTTCCCAACGCTCGGATTGCGCAACAAAGCGTGTTTTTCCCTTAATCGAGTGCATCGCCATGTCTACCGACCGCCCCACATCTGACTCGAATCCAGCCCCGTTGGAATCCGGCTCCTCCGATCCGAAGAATCCTTTCGCCGCGAGAAACGCCGCTGCGGATTCCGCAAGCGACCGTTTCCGCGACGCGGTTCAATCGCGGCAGGGAGACGACGACGAGGCGGAGACGGACGTGTGGCAGGGCGGTTACTCCTCTCGGGCGATGTTCGGCAACTGGCTGCTGGCGGGGGTGCTGACCATCGTGCTGCTGGTGGCGGTGTTGGCGGCAGGCCCCGGCAACTTTTCCTACTGGGCCGCTTGGCTGGTGATCGCGGCTTTGATTTGGGGCGGGTTCGCCTGCTTGCTGGCGTACCGCAAGCTGACCGTCAAGTACCAGCTGACGACACAGCGGTTCATTCACGAAGCGGGGCTGCTGAAACGAGTCACGGATCGCATCGAAGTGATCGACATCGACGACGTATCGTTCGAGCAACGGATCCTCGAACGCATGGTCGGCGTGGGGACCATCAAGCTGATCTCCAGCGACCGCTCGCATCCCGTCCTGGTGATGCGCGGCATCGAAGGTGTCAAGGAGGTAGCATCGCTGATCGACGACTTGCGCCGCAAGGAGCGCCGCCGCCGGGGGTTGCATATCGAGGCGATTTGATCGCATCTTGTACGGCGCTCCCAGTCCGGCTAGACTTCTGCTCATGAATACCACTTTTTTTCTCGCTACGATTTGGCTGGCGACGATGGTTTCGGGAGCGGCGGCCGAGCACGAGTTGACCTCGCCCGACGGGCAACTGGTCGTGCGGTTCGCGCTGCAGGCGGACGAGTCGGCTGGCGGCCGCCCGACGTACCGTGTGCTGTACCGCGGCCAGTCGCTGCTGACCGATTGCCGCTTGGGCTTGGAATTGCAGAACGCCCCGCCCCTGGATCGGGGCCTGCGGATTACCGGAACCGGCCGAGCCAATTGCGATTCGTCGTGGCGACCGGTGTACGGCGAGCGCCGCGTCGTTCGCGACCGGTACAAGGAATTGAGCGTCGATCTGGAGGACGATCAACAGCCGCCGCGACGCTTGCGTTTGGTCTTTCGTGCCTATGACGAAGGCATCGCCTTTTGCTATACGATCCCAGAGCAACCGGCGCTGCGCGAGATCGTCATCGCTGCCGAGCACAGCGAGTTCCGTTTTACGGACAACCATCGCTGTTACGCCGTGTATTCGGCCCAAGGCGTGTATCAAGCCGTCGGCTTGGACGAGGTCAAGCCGAATTGCGAACGGCCGCTGACCGTCGAGATTGCCGGCGGGCCGTGCGTCGCGGTGGCCGAAGCGAGGCTGGTGGACTATGCCCGAATGCGGTTGCGGCCCGTGGCCGGGCGGCCTCATACGGTGGCCAGTATGCTGCACGGCAGCGTGGCGGTTACCGCGCCCTATACCACCCCCTGGCGCGTGCTGATGGTGGCGGACACGCCCGGCCAGTTGTTGGAACGTAACGACTTGATTCTGAATTTGAACGATCCCTGCGCGATCGCCGATACGTCGTGGATCAAGCCGGGCAAGGTGATCCGGGAAGTCACGTTGACAACGGCCGGCGGCAAAGCGTGTGTCGATTTCGCCGTCCGCCGCAACCTCCAGTACGTCGAATTCGACGCGGGCTGGTACGGCCACGAATACTCGGATACGGCCGACGCCCGCGACGTGAACGTCGATCCGAAACGCTCGCCGGGGCCGCTCGATTTGCACGAAGTGATCCGTTATGCCGAGCAGCGCGGGATCGGGATTATCCTGTACGTGAACCGTCGAGCCCTGGAACGGCAACTGGACGAAATCCTGCCCTTGTATCGTCAATGGGGCGTACGAGGTGTCAAGTATGGGTTCGTCCAAGTCGGCTCGCAGCAGTGGACCAGCTGGCTGCACGAAGCGGTCCGCAAGGCGGCCGAGCACCAGCTGATGGTTGATATCCACGACGAGTACCGGCCGACGGGCTACTCGCGAACGTATCCCAATTTGATGACCCAGGAAGGCATCGCGGGCGACGAAACCAGCCCGCACAACCAGCTGACGCTGACCATCCTGTTCACGCGAATGCTGGCCGGAGCGGCCGACAATACGATTTGCTATTACGACCAGCGCGTGGAACGGAACGCCAGCCACGCCTACCAGTTGGCCAAGGCCGTGTGCTTGTACAGTCCTTGGCAATTCCTGTTCTGGTACGACCGCCCGCCGACTTCGCCGCACGATAAGGGTGGCGCCGGCAATACGCAGAGTCGAGTGGGCGACGAGCCGGAACTGGAGTTCTTCGAGCGCGTGCCGACGGTCTGGGATGACACGCGTGTGCTGCACGGGCAGATCGGCCAGTATGCCGTGATCGCCCGGCGCCACGGAGCGGATTGGTTCCTCGGCGGCATGAACAGCGGCCAGCCGCGAACGCTGGACGTCCCGCTGGATTTCCTGGGATCCGGCCGTCGCTACACCGCGCACATTTACTCGGACGACCCCACGGCGCCCACGCGAACTCGCGTCAAAGTCGAACGCCTGCCCGCCGACGCCGGCACCGTATTGAAATTCCCCATGTCCGCACAAGGAGGCCAAGCCGTCTGGCTGACCCCGGCAGCCCCCCCGTAGCACAGGCGGCCAGCCTGTCGCAAATCGCCAAACGGCCCAACCCCCGATATGCTCGAAACCACGCATTCCCCCACGACACCCCTTTCCCCACCACTCGCACCGAAACTGGTGACGACTGTTCGCGAGCTGCGAGCCGCCGTCCGCGCAGCGCGCGCCGCCGGTTGTTCCATCGGCCTGGTGCCGACGATGGGGGCATTGCACGAAGGGCATTTGAGCCTGGCCCGCGCCTCGCGCGCCGAGTGCGGTTTTACGGTGGCCAGCATCTTTGTCAATCCGACGCAATTCGCCCCCCACGAGGACTTTGACAAGTATCCGCGCACGCTGGAGGCCGACCTGCA
>Ga0351917_1282_pt1 | contig 10961 bp, 9 predicted proteins | sample TotcelHT113001N4_FD_206834 | JGI IMG/M metagenome (GOLD analysis project Ga0351917, IMG submission 206834) | Enriched cells from coal bed in the Powder River Basin, Montana, United States - Total cells T11 rep1 HSBNCT.T11.300.1.N4 ...
GATTTATTGAGATCAAAGTAGATTGGGTGAAGAACGGCCGCAGGTGTAGATGCAGCGCTCCTTGAAACCTTCAGTTGGGGAAAAGACAGGTCAAGCTGTAAAGAAAACGATGAATCATGCTGGGCAAAGGAGAGGAGGGTCGACTTCAAACCCATGCCCCAGACTTCTTCTCGGTGAACTAAAATTGGTGCGTGAGGCTCAGGCATGGTTATAAGAACCATGCCTGAGCCTTTGGTATAGTCCGAAGCAAACTCCATGGCAATAGATGCGTATGTGGCCAAGATTGCTTGATGAGTGCCGCCAATCTTCGACAGTTCTGTCGGATATTTTTCCGCAAAACGACAAAAGCGTTAATGGCTCTTTGTTTGACTGTGAGTTTGCACAATGATATCATTCTATTAGAAACAAGTGTTCCAGGCATGAGTATTGCTGAACAAGTAATATCATGAATAATAGAAAAGGAGGCAGTAAATTGAAAAGACTACTTTTTGTAACAATGTTCCTGGCATTGGTTATGATAGCTCCTCTTCCAGTCATGGCACAGGTAGGCGCAGATGATCGTCCTGGCCTGCCAATTGGTGTACCGCCGCCTTATGGGTTTGAGACAGAACCTTCAGTCACAGATGATCGTCCTGGTCTGCCAATTGGTGTACCTCCACCCTATGGGTTTGAGACAGAACCTGAGGTGATAGTACTGCCGGATACGAGCAATGTTTACGTTGTCCCTGGTATCAATATAGACCTCTTCTTCTGGAATGGCTGGTGGTGGCGTCCATGGCAAGGCCGTTGGTACCGCTCACGTTATTATAATCGGGGCTGGGCTCATTACAGAAGTGTTCCAAGCTTCTATTATGATGTAGACCCGGGGTGGAGAGGACACTACAGAGACCGTAGTTGGTACGGACACAACTGGCACTATGAAAGGATTGATCAGCGGCGGCTTCGACGGAACTGGCAGAACTGGCAGAACAATCAACATTGGGAAAGGAAACAAACGTGGGGCGTCCAGGGCTATCGACCTCGACCGCAGCAACAGAGACAGGAACTCAGACGACAGAGAGAACGGCAATATCGGGAAAGGCCTGAGGTTCAGCGATATCATCAGCAGAGACAGCAGCAGCAAAGACGACCCCAGGTTCAACAGCCAAAACGACCTCAACCTCAAGAAAGACCTGAAGGAGTGAGGTAGAGTATAGAAGGTAGGATGGTTATTGATTCGTTAAACGGCAGGGTCAGGAATGGCCCTGCCGTTCTGCGCATACTTCTCTCCGTAATCTTTACTGTCTGCAGTTATCCTCGCTTTTTAATGAGTGTCCCAAACGTAACTTTTGTTGACATGGGTAACACCCTTTGATACCATAGGCACATTAATTATGAAAAAAATCATTGTTGATATCGATAACACCCTCTGGGACTTGGCGCCGGTCTTCTTTGACTATCTGAAAAAATACAACCCTGACATCCCCGTTGAAGATTTAAAGCGAGGGGAGACGCGGCTTAAGGGGTATATCCCCCGGGAAGACCTTTTTGGGGTCCTGAAGGAAATCCATATGCGGCAGGATGAATTCGAACCATATCCGGAAGCACGAGAATTCCTTGCTGCCCTGAAGGAGATGGGTTTTTTTATTATAATAGCAAGCATCAGGAACGAGGAGGCGCGAGAGGCTACAGAGAGGTGGCTCAAGAAATATGAACTGTATTATGATGAACTGCATTTAAGTAATGATAAGACCGTTTTATTCAATGATGCCTGGGCCATTGTGGATGACAGTATATGGACCCTTGACAAGGCAGCCCAGGCTGGCATCGTGCGGACCGGGCTCCGGAACGTTTGGAATGATGGCCGAGATCATCCACTTTTCGACACCCTCCCTGAGATAGTTTCCTACCTGAAAAAGCAGGGTTCCTGCCAGTAAGTCTTTATTCAGAATATATTTTGTCGTTTGCTTAGTATATAGTCAGTAATGACCACAATCATGGCATACCGGTGGGTGTTTTGATTGTAAATATCATTTGACTTCTTAGAGGAACACTGTAGAATAGTGCAATATATTGCACCGCCCCGGGGGTTTCTCAAGGATATGCAAATCATATCACAACAAAAGAGGGAAGAGGAGCTTCTTGTTGGGGGAATTTTCTCCCTGACGGGGTACCTGTCCTGGAGTGGAGATTACAAGAGGAAGGGTGCAGAGCTTAAGATTGAGATGATTAATGAGGCTGGCGGAATTAATGGAAATCGCCTCAAGCTCATAGCCTATGATGACCAGTCTTCGCCTGAACAGGCAGCAAGAATCGCTGAAATGCTGGTTCTCAAACATAGGGTTATTGCCATGGTGGGCACAGGTTCTTTGCCGATCTCAGGCGCTGTGGCGCGTGTTGCGAACAAATACAAAGTTCCTACGTTTCTCAATTCCGGTTATGCCATAGATCCTCTGAGCGATCTTTTTATTTTCAATACCTCCCACAAAACCGAATTTGCAGTTGCCTGTTCCTTTGGACATTTTGTCGAAAGAGGGATTGACAGGATTGCCCTTCTGATGCCCAAAGGCCCGCTTGGTGACCTGGGAGGTTGGCTGGGTCGACAGGTGGGTAGCCAGTTAGGCATAAAAATAGTTGGAGAGGAAAGATTCGATGTAAGTTTACCGGAAGTAACATCACAATTGGAAAGGTTGAAGAGGTTGAAACCTCTGGCACTTTTCTCGTTCGTGACAGGAGAGCCGGCAGCTCGCCTCGTAGCGAAAATGGCACAACTTGGAATAAATATACCCCTGCTTGTATCTCATGGAAATGCTAACCCTGCATTCCTGAAATGGGCTGCCCGTACGCAGGTACCGCTTATTGTGCCGTCAGGAAAAACCATGATCCTTGATTCAATACCTGAGTGGGATCCATGCAAAAACAAGGTGACAGACTTCAGCAAGAAACATGTCCAACGGTTTGGTGAGCCAGCCAACTATTGTTCGGCAGAGTCGGCCGATGCCATTGATCTGCTGGCTGAAGGCCTACGCTCTTCAGGACGGCCTGACGGAAGGATTTTACGAGATGCAGTTGAGGCTATAAAACAGTTTGAAGGCATGCAGGGTGTTTACGACCTGTCGCCCATAGACCATTATGGTACACAGGTTGAACACATGGTGCTGCTGGATGTTAAAGACGGGACATGGCATCTAACGAAAAGATTTTCATCAATTAGGGTGTTCGAAACATTCCATAGTGATCAAAAAAGGAAGTTAGTTTTCAAACTGGCTCGTGCCTTCAATGAACCATGCACTGAAGCGCTTAAGTTCGCTTATGAGACGCCGGGATCCACAAAGGCGCTGGCTGCTCAAGTCGGGTTAAGTTGCACAAACCTTAAGCCCGATCCCTGTTTTGCAGTTAAGCTCTCCTGTCGGGAGAAACAGGAGTTAATGCAGGCTGTTCGTGAAGAAGATTACGCTAAAGCCAAGGAGAGCCTTTGTCGTTCATTGACCATTTCCCTCCTGCAGTATTACGAGGCCTTTGAACCGCTGAAGCTTGCCGTATCGGAACTGTTTCATGCCTTGTTTGATGCGGCGGCAAATGAGGAGGGGGTGGACCTTAAAAAACTCATAGAGCTTAAATATAAATACATACTTGAATGGGCGGATCTCAAAGATCAGGAAGCCCTTTGTTTTTGGACTGTGAAGGCATTCAGGGAGACCATGGAACTGCTCCATGAGAGGCAGCGGGAAAGAGGTGCAGGATTGCTGAAGAACATCCTCCGGTTCATCGAGATGCATTTTGCCGAGAATCTTACCGTTGACAGAATAGCCCGCGAAGTCTGCCTCAGCCCGTCACGCCTTATCCATCGGATGAAAACCCAGTATGGCCTGACGCTTTCTGATTGTATTGCAAGGACCAGGATGGATAAAGCAAAAGCGTTATTGAGAGAAACGGAGATGAGCATCTGCGAAATTGCCCATGAAGTAGGATATGAGGATCAAGGCTATTTCACAAGGGTTTTTAAGAAATGCCTGAATAAAACACCCGGCAACTACAGAGAGGGTTGCCGAGAAGGCTTTGTATCGACTCGGGACGCTTAACACTCACACATAAACTTACCCGACACTTTTATCCAAAAAAAAAACTGAATAATACAAGACACGAGCCTTAAGAGATGCTTCAATCATGGTATGGAAGTTTACTGTTTAGCCAGAAGACTTTCTAAAATTAAAGATAGTTTTTATCGGCGAGATTTATGGAGTCAAATATGACCATTGAAGTGGGAAACTGACGGTATTCTGTTCATGCTAAACAATGAAATCAAGTACTTATGCAGTGGTATTCCAATTGCGATAAGGCTTGAAATAAAAAATAATAGGGAGATCTGGTTATGAAAAAACTTTTCGTTTTGATGATACTCTGTTTTGTTTTTGTTATGTTTACCGGAGTTGGACCTGTTATGGCCCAAACGAAAGCGCCCTATAAGATTGGCGGTATATTTCCCTTAACAGGTTACCTGTCATGGCTTGGCGAGTATAAGAAAAAGGGATCGGAGTTGAAGGTTGAATTGATCAACAAGGCAGGCGGGGTTAATGGCAGACCGCTGGAGTTAGTTGTTTATGACGACCAGTCATCTCCCGAGACAGGATCAAGGATTGCCCAGAGACTCGTTTCCAAGGACGGGGCAATCGCCATGATAGGGACGGCGAGCGTTCCCATTTCCGGAGCGGTTGCATCTGTTGGAAACAGATACAAAATCCCCACAATCATTGGCTCTGGCTATGAGGTCGATCCCAAGAAAGACTACTATGTCTTTAACAGCGCCCATAAAACCGACTTTGCTGTAGAGCGTCCCTTTCAGTATTTTAAGGACAAAGGAATAACAAAGGTCGCTCTCCTGATGCCCATAGGTCCTCTTGGTGAGTTGGGAGGTGGTCTCGCACGCAAGTATGCACCCAAATACGGCATAACAATCGTCGGCGAGGAACGCTTTGACGTGAAGGCGCCCGATATTACAGCACAGCTCGCCAAACTGCGTACTTTGGGTCCCCAGGCAGTCTTTTCTTTCTGCACAGGCGAGCCTGCTGCTCTTGTCGCACGGAACATGGCTCAACTCAGTATGAACATTCCAGTACTTGTGTCACACGGCAATGCAAACCCAGGCTTCCTGAAGCTTGTTTCAAATGTGAACATTCCCATTATCGTTCCTGCAGGAAGAGCAGCAGCGCCTGAATCCATTCCAGACAGTGATCCATGCAAGAAGGTTATTCTCGACTTCAACAAGGCCCATCAACAAAAGTTCGGCGAACCTGCAAATTATTACTCTGCCGAAATGGTTGATGCTGTAGATATCATTGCCGCTGCACTGAAGGTTGCCCCTTCTGCGGAAGGTGAAAAGCTTCGGGACGCAATTGAGAAAACAAAAGGTTTGGTGGGGATGAACGGGATTTATAATTTCTCTCCTACAGATCATCATGGAACGGTCCTTCAGGACATGATGGTTCTCACGGTCAAGGATGGGAAGTGGCAGGTTTTATTGAAATAACAATATGAGGGACTTATTGTGTGGCCATTGACGCTCTATAACATTGAGATTTGTGGGGATTGACGCAGATGACTGACTTTTCTCATATTGTGCAGTTTTTCTTCAGCGGTCTGACTACCGGGAGCATGTACGCTTTAATTGCAGTGAGCCTTGTGATTGTCTATAAGGTGTCCCTGCTCATTTGTTTTGCCCAGGGTGAGTTCTTTGTAATTGGAGCCCTTACGATGGTTACCCTTGTGTCGAAAGGGCTCCCAATGCCCCTGGCCTTTGTTCTGTCAATCCTGATCTCGACAGTGCTTGGCGCCCTTGTGCAGCGCGTACTCATTAAGCCTATCCAAAATGCAAGCATTGGCAACCTTATTGTTATGACTATTGCTATTTCTCTTGCGCTCAGGGGGTCGGCCCTTCTCATCTGGGGAAAGGAATCTCACATCCTCAAGCCCTTTTCCTCCGGCGCTCCTATTCCGGTCTTGGGCGCAACCCTCCAGCCCCAGGTACTCTGGATTATTGGTATTACAATTATTGTTTTGTTTATGATCTGGATATTTTTTGAAAAAACAATGCTGGGTATTGCCATGAGGGCTTGTGCGGAAAACCGCCTTGGGGCAAGTTTGATGGGGATAAGCACGAATAAGGCAGCATTGCTGGCCTGGGCATGGGGATCAGGCATTGGTGCACTTGCCGGGATGGCTGTTGCGCCTCTCCTGTTTATGCAATATGGGAGCGGCGTTATGCCAATGGTCAAAGGCTTTATTGCAGTGTCTATCGGTGGTTTGAGCAGTATAGTCGGATCGGTCGTTGCCGGGTTTCTCTTGGGGACTGTTGAGGCCTATACGATCGGTCTCATTTCTTCCAAATTCTCAGATACGATTGTTTTTTCTTTACTCATGGTGGTTCTCATATTTAAGCCAAGCGGTCTTTTCGGTAAGGGATAGAGAGGACCCACATGAAACTGTCAAAACAATTCTGGTGGATTCTCCCGTTAGTATTCATAGCGATCTACCCGGTTACTTTGGCTGGCGGGTCACCTTACTGGAGTGGGCTTCTTATTTTTGTCGGCATCTATGTCATTCTGGCAGTGGGCCTTGACTTGCTCATGGGTTATACAGGTCAGATATCGGTTGGTCATGCTGCCTATTTTGCCATTGGAGCCTATACATCAGGAGTTTTAACTGCCAAGTATGGTTTTTCGCCTCTCGGGGCTATGGTTATTGGCATGGCTCTGACAGGTGCTGTTGCATGGGCCCTTGGCAGGCCTGTCCTTGCCCTGAAAGAATATTACCTTGCCATGGCAACCCTTGCCTTCAATGAGATTGTCGTGACCTTGATTATCGGCCTTGAGTGGCTCACCGGAGGCGCCTCAGGGCTTCGCGATATTCCGCCCTTCAGCATATTTGGTCTCGTACTCAGCAACCATATGCACTACTACTATTTTGTATGGGCGGTTGTAATCATTGTTATTACGAGTAGCCTGGCTGTGGTGCGTTCAGCTTTTGGAAGAACCTTGCTCGCCATCCACAGTGATGAGATTGCTGCTCGTGCATTCGGAGTTGATACGGCAAAATATAAAACGAGGATTTTCGTTCTTGCGAGCGTCTTTGCCTCCATGGCAGGCTCTCTATTTACCCATTATATGGGATTCCTGGCGCCCGATGATTTCGGAGTACTTACGTCGATCAATATCCTCGTAATGCTATTCCTGGGCGGTATCGGTACAATTTATGGCCCCATTCTTGGAGCTTTCTTCATGAAGCTCCTTCCTGAACTTACCTATCAGATTCATGACTATGAGTTATTGTTAAATGGGCTCATCCTGATTGTGGTTCTTGTTTTTATGCCCAAGGGTCTTTTTGGGATCTTTACCGGCATATGGGAAAAGATGTTTGCAAGGGCAGACAAATGACTGAGAAACACGATGCTATCCTGAGCGTTAACAATGTGACCAAAGCCTTTGAGGGGATCCACGCCCTTGAGGAAGTTAGTTTTGATGTGAGATCAGGTCATATAAAGGCCTTGATCGGTCCCAACGGTGCAGGAAAGACAACACTGTTGAACGCAATAAATGGAATAATGCCTCCTGACAGCGGACATATTAATTTTCTCGACCATGACGTGGTTGGCCATAGCGCTGACAAGGTTGCCGGCCTTGGACTTTCGAGGACCTTTCAGCTTATCCGGATGTTTACAATTAACAATGCCACCGTTCTCGACAATGTGCTGCTTGGTGCACACATACAGTTAAAGCCGAATCTCTTTGAATCTATTTTTCGAAGAGGAAAAGTTAATAAGGCAGAAAAGGTAGCCCGCGACAAAGCAATGGAACTCTTGAGATTCGTTGGCCTTGAAAAGGCGGCAGATGCCACACCTGGCTCTCTCCCATTCGGGAACCAGCGACTCGTAGAGTTGGCCCGCTCGTTGATGACAGAACCAAAGATGCTTTTGTTGGATGAACCCGCATCAGGCCTCAATGATACTGAGGTGGAAAGCTTCACGGAACTTCTTCGATCTATTCGTCAAAAAGGCATCACGATTCTTTTGGTGGAACATAACATGAAGCTTGTAATGAATATTGCTGATGATATTGTCGTTCTAGATTTTGGAAAGAAACTGGCAGAAGGCACCCCTCAAGCCATCTGTGCTAACCCTGAAGTAATAAAGGCGTATCTGGGGACAGCACAATCAGAATGCAGGTTAGATTCATGATTTTGAGAGCGGAAGCTATTTCTGCGAGCTACGGCAGGATAAAGGTTCTGAAAGACATCAATATGTCGGTTGAATCTGGCGAGATTGTTTGTCTTGTTGGGGCAAATGGTGCAGGAAAATCGACTCTTTTGAAGGTAATATCCGGAATTGTACCGGCGGTCAGCGGAAAATTCCTTTTTGAAGGTCAAGATATCACAAACAAGAAACCTGATTTCATAGTAAAGGCAGGCCTCAGTCATGTTCCTGAGGGACGGCAGATCTTTGCAGATCTTACCGTTCGGCAAAACCTCCTCTTAGGGTCCTATGTTCACAAGTTGCCCAAACAGGAAATGACACGACTCTTTGAATCTGTTTTTGAACTTTTTCCGATACTGAAATCGCGATTGATGCAAAAGGCTGGTACTATGAGTGGTGGTGAACAGCAGATGCTGGCTATAGGCCGGGGTCTCATGTCTCAGCCGAAACTCCTCCTCCTTGATGAGCCATCACTTGGATTAGCGCCGCTTGTGGTGGAGACCATCCTCAAGATTATCCAGAACCTTCGTTCCACGGGGATCTCTATCCTGCTTGTGGAACAGAATGTAAATGCAGTACTCCAGATATCTGACCGGGCGTATGTGATGGAGACTGGTTCCATCGTGGCCGAAGGGAAAGCCCGGGAGTTGATGGAAAACGATGAGATAAAAAAGAGCTATCTGGGCATGTAAGCCTGCTTTATAGCCAGGCAGGAGCCCAACGAGCCTTATTATAGGGGAGATTACTTCTAATGAACTACGATCCCGATAAGAATGACCATGGCCTACCCCACAGTCCATTTAAGTCCTGCGTGGTTCCCAGGCCAATCGGATGGATTTCAACTGTCAGTCCGGAGGGGATACATAACCTCGCGCCATACAGTCAGTTTCAGAACCTGACCTTTGACCCGCCCTATGTGATGTTTGCAGCCAACCAGAACACCCTTGGGAAGAGAAAGGATTCTGTTGTTAACACAGAGCAGACCGGCGAATTTGTTTACAACATGGCTACCTATGAGTTGAGGGATGCCATGAACCGATCAGCGCCTGAAGTAACACCTGACATTGATGAATTCGAGCTTGCTGGCCTTACCAAGGCTGCTTCAATCAAAGTAAAGCCTTGCCGCGTAGCAGAATCTCCAATACACTTTGAATGTGTATATCATCAAACCATTCGGCTGCCTGGTAATGGACTCATGGGGACCGTTGATATCGTGATTGGTCGGGTAGTCATGATACATATTAAGGATGATGTCATTGGCACTGACGGGCGACTTGACATTCTAAAAATCCGTCCCCTTGCCAGACTTGGGTATTATGACTATACTTCCGTCGACTCGATTTTTGAAATGGTGATACCCGGTAACAACGAGGCCCTCCTTAGCGGCCTGGAAGGCGCCGCCGGAACTTCTTTCATCAAAAGTACAAGCTAAGATAGATTCTGAAAAGATGTAAATTGTTAATGAAGGGAATCGCACTACTCTGAAAGCCTACAGTTACAAGTAGATTCTCACGGGCTTTCCCGTGGGAATCTAATAAAGATCAGCTTCTTGCCTTAACGACATGATGGTCTGAATATGCCAGGATTTCATAGAAATTATTAAGGATATTAGGTTAGATTGTAGAAATGGAACGGTATTCACATTTTCGGGGGCAAGCACTTCTTTTTCTTTCTTTTCTCTGGTTTCTCTGGTTTATCAGCTTCTCGGTCAGGATGATATTCGCACCAATTTTACCGATTATAGAAGATGAATTTATGGTTAATCACGCGAGAGCGAGTAGCATCTTCGTATTCCTGTCAGCCGGGGTAGGTGTTGGTGTGATTGTTTCCGGTCTCTTTTCCGGCAAACTGGGTTATAAAAAGTCTATTGTCTTTTCTCTGGCAATGCTCAGTCTGGTGTCCTTTTTAATCCCCCTTATTCACAATTTCGTATTACTGTACTTTTTTGGTTTTGTGGTCGGATTTTCTTTCGGTATATATCTAGCTTCTGTAATTCCACTAATCACTGAATACTATGCGGAAAACAACTGGGGTAAGGCAATCGCCATTCATGATACCGGAGCCTCAACCGCCATCCTTGCCACTCCCTTTGTTGCTCTCTTCCTCCTGCACTTTTTCCCCTGGCGCGGGATATTTGTGGTCTTTGCGTGCATCTGTCTGATCTGCTCAATTGCTTTCTCTTGTGTGAGTGGCGAGGTAAAAATCAGCAATCCCCCCAGAGCAACGTTCAAAGATATTATTAAAATACGATCCCTTTGGCTCATGGCAATAATTTGGATTTGTGGTATGGGAGCAAATCTCGGAATTTACTCCATCATACCCCTCTACCTGACAAAGGAACTGCATTTGGACATGGGGTATGCCAATACCATTTTAGGTATATCACGATTGGGATCGGTTGGTGTGGCAATCGCCTGTGGTTTTCTTATTGATCGTTTTGACCTGAGAAAGATCATGTTTCTTGTGATGATCATTACAAGCGTTGTTACTGTGCTCATGGGCCTTGCACCTGCAAAATATGTGGGGATCGTTCTTTTCCTGCAGGCGTTGTTTGTGACAGGATTGTTCCCTGTGGGGCTTGTGGCGATCGCGAAGACCTTCAACCGGGAGATGAGAGGTTTGGCCACGGGGATAATTACTGCCGCAAGCACGGTCTTTGGGAGCGGCATTATACCCTATTTCCTGGGGGTCTCAGGCGACCTGTATAGTTTCAGATTAGGCATTACTATTCTCGGCA
>Ga0351917_1286_pt1 | contig 10677 bp, 6 predicted proteins | sample TotcelHT113001N4_FD_206834 | JGI IMG/M metagenome (GOLD analysis project Ga0351917, IMG submission 206834) | Enriched cells from coal bed in the Powder River Basin, Montana, United States - Total cells T11 rep1 HSBNCT.T11.300.1.N4 ...
GGCTTGGCGAATCGGGCTTTGAGTCGGGCGTTGGCGATTCTGGGCGAGCCGGCACCGTCACTGGGATGGCGGCTTTGCGCTTGAACTCGTCTGCTTGCACCCAGCGAAATTCGCCGGACGGCGGCGCGATGCGGCACCAGGCCTGGTCCTCGGATTCGGGAGTCTCGTCGTCCCACTTGTCGAGCAATTCGACCGGTTCGTCCTTGCGGAGCCGGACTTGCGAAACGTACGTCCGCACCGCCTCGGTGCGGGAACCGACGCAAGCCAGGACGTCGTCCGTCACCGCGACGGCCACGCCGGATTCAGCACCGGCTTTCAATTGGCGACGTTCCACCAGACTGAAACTGCCCGGCGGCGGACGGACAGCGAGCCAGCCGTCCTTTTCCTCGCGGTACACTTCGAGCCGCGCGCCTGGGGCCAGCCGATCCGTCGGATAGAATTCAAGACTCGGCCCGCTGCGCAGCGTCACGCCGTCGGGCGGGACGGTTCGCGTATACGGAAACTTGGTTTCCGCACGGCTTGCACCGGCCGTCGTCAGGTAAGCGGCAAGGAAGAGTAGGCCCGCTGCGCGCATGGCAGTCACTCGGAGGCAAATCAGATTTCAATCCAGGCTAGCACCGACGCTTCACGACCTCGCAGTTCCAAGCTGCCAGCCTGTCATAAACAGCAGCCTGGGCAAAACACTCAGCTTTCACGGCATGGTCTGACGAATAATCCGCTCTAACGCCATCTCCAACGGACGGCGTACACTGTTCCGAAGTCACTTTTTAGCCAAAATGACGGATCGGCTCAATACCAACAAATTTCCTGGCAGAAGATCAAACGGATCCAGCAGAGCAAGGGAGCGGTGTTTTCCGGCGGTCTCGCAGCCCTGGACGACAAACCTGCGCAAGGCTCGCAGGCGGAATAGGAGTATAATGGATCCGCACTAACGAACTCCTGGTCACAGACGCAACCGAACCTGAAACGCAGTCGTTGGCGATTCCGGCGTTAACATCATGAGATTCATCAGCATCTTCAACGAAGTCATCGGGCCCGTCATGCGTGGGCCGTCCAGTTCGCATACCGCCGGTTCGTATCACCTGGCGGCGCTTGCCAGCTCGCTGCTGGGCGAGAAACCCGTGGGGGCCGAATTCCTTTTTGATCCGGACGGTTCTTACGCGCGCTGTTACCAAACCCAAGGGTCTGACCTCGCCTTCACGGCGGGCTTGCTGGGTTGGCCCATCACCGACGACCGCTTCCCCCGCGCCTTGGCCCTTGCGCCGGTCGAAGGGTTGCAGGTGGAGTTTCGGGTCGAGAAGCTGGCGGGGACAACAAACCATCCGAACACCGTCCACCTGCGATTGCGAGCGCGCAGCGGACGCTCGCTGCAGGCGATCGGCCAGTCGGTCGGTGGCGGTGCGGTGGAAATCACCTCCGTCCAAGGCTGGCCGCTACGTCTGGACGGTGGCTGCCATGAAACACTGATCGAGTTGGACGAGGGAAGCGAGGCCACGGCGCGCGTCGCGCTCGAGGCCGGACAGGAGAACCTGACGCCCGTGCAGCGTTTCGAGCGGGACGGGCGGGTATTGCTGTTCGCCCGGCGGCGCAATCCCCTGGCGGTCGAATTGCGGAACCGACTGGCCGCGCTGCCGGGCGGCACGCGACTGTTTCCCGGGACGGCGCTGAGCTTCGTGAAAAACGGACCGCAGCTTTTCGACAGCGCCGCGGGCATGGTGAAATTCGCCGAGCAGGAACGTCTCTGGCCGGGCCAACTGGCGGCGCGCTACGAGGCGACGCTGCTGGGGCTGTCGGAGCGCGAGGTGATCGCCGAGATGGCACGCCGGGTGGACATCATGGTGGCCAGCGTGCGCCGCGGGCTGGGCCAGGACCTGCCCAGCATGCAATTGCTGCGGCCAACCGCGGCGCGCATTTACCGGGCTGACGCGGAGGGAAGCTTGGCCATCGGGGGCCTCCACACGCGGGCTGCCGTCCGGGCCATGGCCGCCATGCACGTCAATTGTGGCCAAGGCGTTGTCTGCGCCGCGCCCACCGCCGGTTCGGCGGGCGTGATTCCCGGCGTGCTGACAACCTTGCTGGAGGAGAAACACGTGGACCGGGAACAGCTGGCGCTGGCCTTGCTCGTCGCCGGCGCCGTGGGGGTCATTGTGGCCGAACGCGCCACGTTTGCCGCGGAGGTGGCCGGGTGCCAGGTCGAAATTGGAGCGGCGGGCGCCATGGCGGCGGCGAGCGTGGTCCAAGTGGCAGGCGGTACGATTCGCCAGGTGTGCGATGCGGCGGCGATCGCCTTCCAGAACACGATGGGTAGCGTGTGCGACCTGGTGCAGGGCATCGTCGAGATTCCCTGCCACACCCGTAACGCCGCGGCCGCCTCGGCGGCGTTGATCAATGCGGACCTCGTTCTGGGCGGCTATCACAACCCCATCCCGCTCGACGAAACCATCGACGCCGTCTACGCCGTAGGATTGGCCATGCCGGCCGAGTTGCGCGTGACGTCGCGAGGCGGGCTGGCGGTGACACCGTCCGCCCAGGCTCTGCCGAAACTCGCCGGCAGTTGTGCGTGTCAAGGCTTCACCACATGACCCCTTCCGAACTTGGAATCCAGCGATGAACGCGAATCAACTCCTCTTCCTTTCCGCCGCCGAGGTCCGCCGTGCGCTTCCCATGCGCGAGGCTGTGGAGGTGATGAAACGCGCCTTCGCGGCGCTGTCCGCCGGCGAGGCCGTGGTGCCGCTCCGCTCGCACGTCGAGTTGTCCCCGCACCACGGCAGGCTGCTGCTGATGCCGTGCTATCACCGTTCCACGGATGCGTTAGCCCTGAAAGCGATCACGGTGTTCGACGACAACCCGGCCCGCGGACTTCCCCGCATCCAGGCGCTCGTCACCCTGTACGACGGCACCACCGGCCAAGTGCTGGCCATCATGGACGGCGCCGCCGTCACCGCGATCCGCACCGGTGCGGCTTCCGGGGCCGCGACCGACTTGCTCGCTCGCCCTGACTCCGTCTCGGTGGCCATCCTGGGCGCCGGCGTCCAAGCCCGAACCCAATTCGAGGCGGTGTGCGCGGTGCGCGCCATCCAGTCGGCGTGGGTCGCGGATCCCATTCCCCAGGCGGCGGAGGCTTTCGCGAGGGAAATGAGCGAGGCGATGGGCATCGCAGTCACGGCGGTGACCAGCGCTGCCCAGGCGGTGCGGCAAGCCGACATCCTCTGTGCGGCCACGACGGCCCCGACCCCCGTTTTTGCGGACGCCGACCTGAAGCCGGGCACGCATATCAACGGCGTAGGTTCCTATCGACCCGAGATCCAAGAGATTCCGACCGAGACCGTGCTGCGTGCCCGGGTGGTGGTAGATCATCGCGAATCGGCCCTGGCCGAAGCCGGTGATCTGTTGGTCCCCATTCAGCAAGGCTGCTATTCCGCCGATCGCATCGCCGCGGAACTCGGGGAGATCATCAGCGGGAGCAAGCCGGGCCGGGCCGACGCCAACGAGATAACCTTCTTCAAGTCGGTGGGAGTGGCCATTCAGGATCTGGCGGCAGCCTCACGCATCCTGGTGAACGCTCGGGAAATGGGCCTGGGAACCCTGCTGCAACTCTGACGTCGCGGGACGATCGAGCCGGTGCGCTGCCGCTGGAAATGGATTGTTGCACAACTCGGTTCGTTTGCCGATGGAGAGACTTTGAGGGTGTTTTTCCTGGCCAGAATCCCCAGCCCCTCGAATTCCGACGACGGAAACTGCGGCGAACCCGCCAAGTCCCCTTGACCCCGGCCGGAGAATTCGCATAGATTACCCACTTGGCCCGCGGTGCAATTGGCAGCACGATGGAAGTTAATTCCACGGTGTTCGGCAAACACCTCGGCACGCAAATTGGATATTCCTGTCCCGTAGGCTAACGGTAAACCACCTGACTCTGGATCAGGTTTTCTTGGTTCGAATCCAAGCGGGACAGCTACTCTTCACTTCGCACCGCTCCCGGCCGAGGCCGGGCCCAAGCTGGCGACGGAAGTTCTGACGAAAGAACGGGACTCTCGTCCCAATCCGCTTCCGCCTGAAAGCGGGGTTCGTGTCACTGGCACCTGGGACAGCGGTTGCAGAAGGTTCCACGGTGTGGTCAGCGCTGTGCGCGGGGCGTACAGACCCGTGGGCTGGCCAGCGCTGCTTGCCTGCTTTGGATCGCTCGTTCGGCAGCGGCTGCGGGTGTCAACTGGATCGGCTGTGGCCCGCGGACAGGTCGGTGCCTGCGATCGGCCGTTTTTCGTTGCACCACGGCGCGACGCTCTGCCTCGCGAGTATCCCGTCTCCTCAGCAACTCGGCGATCATCACGCTCAATCCAAGTCCGACGAGGAAGACCGCACCGGCGGCAAGCGCAAGCGTTTCGATCATAACTCACCTTTCTGTTCTGCTGGCATCGGTATTCGTCAGCGAACGCTTGGACCTGCGCGGAAAACAAGAAGTTCCAGGTTTCTCTGGAAATGCCGCCTCGGACAATTCGGCCCGCTTACCGGAAATGAAAGACGGCCGCAGTGCTTCAGCGATTGCCAAAGCACTGCGGCCGTTATGCGAGACGAGCGCGGCGGACCCGCCGGGAGGGTCGGGTCCTGTCGCGTGTTAGAAGCGGAACTTGAAGTAACGAGTAATCTGGAAACTGAGGAACTGAGAAGCAACGAAAGCGCCGAGTACAGCGACGCCGTACACCGAGACCATGGCGATGGCAAGGATCTCAATCATGACTACATCCACCTTGACAAAAAGCATCCGGGAGACACAAAACGTAACGGTTGGTTCAACGGCGAGAGAAACGGGAAGGGCGTCAAGCATCCGGAGTGGGTCAGGTTCCAGAGCCAATGTCCGCCACTGGGAAAGTTTAGGTCACAAACTGTTCGGACTACGGGAAGACGTCCGAATTTTCCGCAGAATTTGGGAGATAGGCGGAGAAAAGAGCGGCGAGTGCGAAGGCAAGGCGAACGCCGGTCTTGCCTGTTTTGAGGAGAATGCCGCCGAACATCAAGACAACCCGCGGAGCAGCGAGCGGCGGTTTGGCATGGCGTTGGTCAAGGTCCAAGCAGCGTGTCCGCGCCGGCGACTGGGGAACGAGTCTTCGCGGTGCCGGCGTGTTTCTTCTGCGTAGGACGGACGGCAATCCGTCCTACAAAAACGTTCTTACCCCGTCAGGGATGACCTTGGCGGCCGTTGCTGTGATCGACGGCGGTCACACGACTTCCCAGCCGGGCCGATATTCTTTGCGAATGTACTTGTCCGCCGCGGGGCAATTGACCGCCCGCAACTCCTTGGCATCCCACTGGAGTTTCTGGCCGACACGATAGGCCACGTTCCCCAGCAGAACGGCTTCGGTCAGGGCGCCGGAATAGTCAAAGTTGCAGGTCGTCGGCGAACCGTCCTTGCACGCTTTGATCCACTCGGCGTGGTGGCCGATCGACGGCGGAATCGTCTGTGCCGGCGGCTTGAAATCGGCAAACTTGTCCGTCGGGAACAGGCGATAGTTGCCGTAGTCGGCGTACATTTTGCCTTCACTGCCCACAAACATCACGCCGTTGCCCGGCACCCGCTCGCCCGCCACCTCGCGGGGAATCAGCGTGCCGTCGTACCAGGTGAAACGCACCGGCGCCAGGCCTTCGCGCTCGGGGAATTCGTAGCGGACGATCAGTCCCAACGGACACGTTTCCGGATGGACCTCCGGGCCTTCGGCCTCGCAACTGGTCGGATGTCGCAGCTTGAGCGCCCAGAACGGCAGATCCATGTAATGGCAGGCCATGTCGCCCAGCGTGCCTTGCCCAAAGTCCCACCAGCGGCGCCACTGAGCCGGATGATAGCGGCCGGGCGAGAACGGACGATACGGCGCCGGCCCCAGCCACAAATCCCAGCTCAGATTCGGCGGCGGATCCTCGCCGACTTCCGGTCGCTCGCCGCCGCCCCAGCCTTTGCCGACCCAAACGTGGACCTCGGTCACATCGCCGATCGCTCCGGACTGGATGATCTCGACCACGCGGCGATAGTTGTCTCCAGCGTGGATTTGTGTGCCCAACTGGGTGGCCACGCCGTGCTTCTTGGCGGCCTCGGCAACAATCCGGGATTCCTGGACCGTATGCGTCAACGGCTTTTCGCAATACACGTGCATTCCTGCCCGGATGGCCCGAATCGCGGCCGGTGCGTGATTATGGTCGGCCGTCGAGACCACCACGGCGTCGATCTTGCCGGCTTCCTTGTCCAGCATCTCGCGATAGTCCGCATAAGTCCGGGCGTTGGGAAAACGCTGCGCAGACCGTTCGAGATAGTTCGAGTCGACGTCGCACAGGGCCACGATGTTCTCGCCCTCGACGCCCCCGACGTTAGCCCCTGCCCGATTGGCCGTGCCCACGCAGGCGACGTTCAATTTCTGGTTGGGCGACGTGGATTCCTGAGCCGATAGCTGGCTCCATACGCCTCCGGACAACGCGGCGAGGCCGAGACCGGAAGCCTTGAGAAAGTCACGGCGATGGAAACGCGATTTGATCGACATGCATTGCTTCTCCCAGGTAGGTTGTTGGAGCGGAAGGATTGGATAGGGGAAAGCTTACTTCAGTTGGCCCGCAACCGCAACCAACGAAACCCGGCAATTTCGGGACAGCCCGAGCGCAGAAGATGGCCTCTCCGCAACACGAAGGGCCACCGCCGCCAGCCCTCACTTCAATTCCTTGATCCGCACGTTGCGATACCAGACCAGCTTGGCTTCGTCCTGAAAGCCGATATAGCCTTCGAGGGGACGGTCCTTCAGCGGCGTCTTGTCCAGTTCCAGGTCGTGGATCTGCTCGCCGTTCAGTTCAACCTTCAACCGGTTCCCGTGGCAGGTGATCACGTAGCGATTCCACTGGCCCGCGGGTTTCGCCATGTTCTTGGATGGCGCCGCCGTACCGATCACGCCACCGCAGTCATGGTTGCCGGGTTTCGCCAGGCCGTGCGTGTCCAGGATCTGGACTTCAAAGCCGCTGTTGACCTGGCTCATCCGATCGCCCACGCGAAGAAACACCCCGGAGTTGCCGCCGGCCGTGATCTTGAATTCCAGGTCGAGGACGAAATCCTTGTACTTGCGGGCGGTGGTCAAGTAGGCGTCGTATCGCTGCCAGCCTTTTTCCCCGGGACGGGGTTGCAAGGCGATCACTCCGTCTTCCTCGACAATCCAGTTTCCCGTGGTGACCCAGCCGTCCAGCGTCTTGCCGTCAAACATCGGAACGAATCCATCGTCGGCTTGGCCCGGCTCGACCGCATGCACAAAAGCTGTCGCTAGCACGGTCCACAGCAGTCCGGCGATCATGGTACGTCTGGTCATGGTTGTTTTTCCTCTCTCACAGGTTTTCCAATCGAAGGCACATCCCGCAACGCGAAGCTCGTTTTTCGGGGGCTCGTTTTTCGGGGCTCTGGGCGGGTGTTGTCCTATTGTACACGCGTTTGGGCTGGGCGGTCCTGAGCCGCACGGTCGCCATCCGCTCGGATGGCGACCATGCGGATGGATGGCTTAGGCCTCGATGACAATCGCGCCGGACGGGCAGCCGTCCGCGGCTTCCTGGGCCGATTCCAGCAGATCTTCCGGAATCGGGTCGACTTTGACATCGACCAAACCGGCGTCGTTCATGGCGAACACATCGGGCGCCACTTCTTCGCAAACGCCGCATCCCGAGCACAGCGTTTCGTCTACGATAGCTTTCACAATATCCTCCTCAAAAAACGGAACGTAGCAGGGTATCCACCGAACGGGCGGGACACGCGCCCGCGGTGCAGTGCTCCGCCCCGCCGACGCATTCTACGACCAGCCCCACAAGGTCAAGAAGATACACCAAGAACCGGTTTGATCACAAGCGGGGGCCAGAACGGACTGGCCTGCGATTTTCTCTATCCGCTTGCCTCGTCGTGCGTTTCGCAGTGCGGCGGCGCCAGCAACGGACGCAAAAAACGGCCGGTATGGTTGTCCTCCAGGGCCGCGATGTCTTCCGGAGTCCCCGCCGCCAGCACGTGCCCGCCCGCCTCGCCGCCTTCCGGCCCCAAGTCGATGACCCAATCGGCGCACTTGACGACTTCCAAGCTGTGCTCGATTACGATCACCGTGTTGCCGCGATCGACCAGCCGCCCCAGCACGTCCAGCAGCCGCCGGATATCGTCGAAATGCAGCCCCGTTGTGGGCTCGTCCAGCAGGTACAGCGTGTGACCGGTGTCCACGCGGGACAGTTCTGCCGCCAGCTTGATCCGCTGGGCTTCGCCACCGGACAACGTGGTGGACGGCTGGCCTAGCGTCAGGTAGCCCAGGCCCACGTCCTGGAAGCTGGTCAAACCGCGATGGATGACGGGAAAATTCTCGAAGAAGCTCACCGCTCGATCGACGGGCATCGCGAGCACGTCGGCGATCGACTGGTCCCGGTAACGGACTTCCAGTGTCTGGCGGTTGAACCGCGCGCCCTGGCACTCGCTGCACGTGACGTACAAGTCCGGCAGGAACTGCATCTCGATCTTTTTCAGCCCGAGTCCTTGGCACGGCTCGCACCGTCCGCCTTTGACGTTGTAACTGAAACGCCCGACTCCGAAGCCTCGCTGTTTGGCCTCGCGGGTACGGGCGAACACCTTGCGGATCTCGTCCAAGGCGCCGATATACGTTGCCGGACTGCTCCGCGGCGTGCGGCCGATAGGTGCCTGGTCGATCTGAATCACTTTGTCGATCAGCGCCGCCCCGCGGAGGCTGCGGAACGGACCCGGTCTGGGCGCCACGCCGCCCAGACGGCGAATCAGCACGGGCGCCAGGGTCTCGTTGATCAGCGAACTCTTGCCCGAACCGCTCACCCCGGTGACGCAAATCAGGGCTTCCAACGGAAACCGCACATCGACCTCGTGCAGGTTGTTGGTCGCGACGCCTTCGAGGACGAGCGACCGCGATTTGGACAGCCGGCGACGCGTCTCGGGCACCGGGATCTGTTGCTGGCCGCTCAGGTATCGCCCGGTGATCGAATCCGGATTCCCGCAGATTTCGTCGAGCGTGCCTTGCGCCACGATCCGGCCTCCGTGAGGGCCGGCGCCGGGCCCGATGTCGATCAGCTGGTCCGCCGCCCGCATGATGGCTTCGTCATGCTCGACGACCAGCACGGAATTCCCCTGCTGTTGCAGGTTCCGCAGCGCGTCGATCAAGCGGCGGTTGTCGCGGGGGTGCAAGCCGATCGAGGGCTCGTCCAGCACATAGCACACGCCCACCAGTCCCGAACCGATGCTGGTCGCCAAACGGACACGCTGCAGTTCGCCGCCGCTCAGCGTGTCGGCGGCGCGATGCAAGGTCAGATAATCGACGCCCACGTTCTGCAGGAAAGCCAACCGCGGGAGGATTTCTTTCAGCAGCGGCTCGGCGATCGGACGCTGTGCCGGCGAAAACTCCAGCCGCTCGAAGAAACGCGCGGCCGCGGCGATGGGAAGCAGGCAGATCTCGTGGAGCGTCCGCCCGCCGACGCGGACACCATTGGCCTCGGGCCGCAGCCGCGAGCCGAGGCAGGCCGGACAGGTGACCCGGCCTCGAAATCGCGCCAGCTCGCTACGTCGATCCTCGTCCGTCGCCGTTACGTACTCTTGTTCGATCAGGTTGAGGATTCCCGCGAACCCTTGCCCATCGCCGTGCAGCAACTCCTGCAACGCCTCCGCCGACAGGTCTTTCAGCGGCGTGTTCCAGCCGGCGCCATGCTTTTCCAGAACGCCGACCAGCCGCTCCTTGTGTTTCTTCAGCGGGTCCGGCTTGACGCCTTTCCAGGCAGCGATGGCTCCGCCGGCCCACGTCAAGTCGACGTTCGGCAGCACCAATTCCGGGTCGAACTGCTCGACGCCCCCCAGTCCTCCGCAACGCGGACACGCGCCGTACGGACTGTTAAAGCTGAACGTACGCGGCTCGATCTCCGCCATGCTGATGTTGCAGTTCGGGCAAGCGTACCGCGTGCTGAACAGACGATCTCGCCAGGGACCGTCGCGCAGATCGGTTTCGCCAGGCGGCGGGTCCTGATAACAGGCCACCAGCAGCCCCTCGCCGTGCCGGACCGCCAGCCGGACCGACTCGCCCAATCGGGAGGTCATGTCGGGACGGACGATGATCCGGTCGACCACGGCGTCGATGAAATGCTCGCGGTGGGCGTCGAGTTCCGGCGCATTGTCCAGGTCGAAGACTTCGCCGTCGATCCGCACGCGGACAAAGCCGGCTTTGCGGATCCGTGCCAAGGCATCTTCCTGCTTGCCGCGGCGGCCGCGAACCAGCGGGGCCAGGATCAACAGCCGCGTGCCCTTCGGCAGCGCGGCGAGTGCCTCTTCGATCTGCGTTTCGGACTGTTGCCGAATGGGCTCGCCGCACTGCGGACAGGAGGCTTCGCCCAGCCGGGCCATCAGTAGCCGCAAATAATCGTAGATCTCGGTGGCCGTCGCTACGGTGCTGCGCGGATTGACGCTGCCCGGCCGCTGGTCGATGCACAACGTCGGCTGCAGCCCCTCGATCGAATCGACCTCCGGCCGCTGCATCTGGTGCAGGAACTGGCGGGCGTACACCGACAAGCTCTCGATGTATTGCCGCTGACCCTCGGCATACAGCGTGTCAAACGCCAGGCTGCTCTTGCCCGAACCGCTCGGTCCGGTGATCACGACCAAACGCTCCCGCGGAATATCGAGAT
>Ga0351917_1190_pt1 | contig 10562 bp, 14 predicted proteins | sample TotcelHT113001N4_FD_206834 | JGI IMG/M metagenome (GOLD analysis project Ga0351917, IMG submission 206834) | Enriched cells from coal bed in the Powder River Basin, Montana, United States - Total cells T11 rep1 HSBNCT.T11.300.1.N4 ...
GGTCTCGGACAACCTCCGAGCCTCATGCTTCCAACAGGTAAATCTTGCGATTTACAAAAAATAATAGTTGTGGAGGTTAACGTGGCAGAAACAATGTTAGCGATTGAAGGAATGAGTTGTCAGCACTGCGTAATGGCAGTGAAGAAGGCTCTCGGCGGTGTACCGGGAATACTGGAAAGCGATATTCAAGTTGGAAAAGCTGTGGTGAAATACGACGAATCAAAGATCAACAAGGAGGACATCGAAGCCAAGATAGAGAAGGCTGGATATATAGTGAAGAAGTAAGTTTCGGGATGGCCAGGATTTCCTGAAACGAAAAATTGTTTAAATGCCTCTCCTCCTCCCGGGTTTCCGGCAAATTCTTCACCCTCCTTCTGACCTGTCGGAAGCCCGGGGGTTCTCTATGTTACCCGTTAAAGACAATAGGGCATCATTGAACGGAGATCTTTTTAATGTTCCTTATCGTCCCGCTGTCCTGAATGTCCTGCCTGAAATTGCCTTCTATAGTCCTATGCATCCCTATATTGTCAACGGAAATGTGATTTCCACTTATTGTAACGTTGTTAGCATTTGCTACAGGTGAAACGTGGACACAGGATAAAAGAAAAGACCTGAGGATCGTTCGATAAAATTGTTAAAGCCCTTTTTGTAGACCTATGCTGGTTGGCGTAAAACTTATATCAATTTGGATTCAAAAATAGCACCCACAAGTGGGTACCCGGACGAAGGCAACAAAGTTATATGGATGAAGGCGAAATGGCATTACTTTGACCTTATAAGGTTTCCAATACGCACTCATGATTAATAGGGCTGTGTGTTTTTTCTGAGAATTTTGTTCATAAGATTGCGCTGCTCCTACTAAATTAATCTATTGTTCGAAGTGGATTGCCTCTACCGGGCAAGCCTCTGCAGCTTCGATGATTTTCTTATCAAGCGAGAGTTCAGCGCCTTTCTTTATTATTGCAAGTTCTCCTTCGAGCTCAAAGACCTCGGGGCATATTTCCACACATGATCCGCAACCCACGCAGGTATCATCAATCCACACTTGTTTCATCATTCTCCTCCGTTTTCTTTTCCAAATATTCTTTTAATGCCACGGCGTTATTGTATTGCAGGTTTCCTGCCAAAAAGGGGCATCTTAAATCCGTTTTGTTCTTATCTCAGTATTCCACTCTCAGTGAGAATTAGTGGTCCACGCACTGATCTTATCCATGTATATCTGATGAATCAGGTTTTTATCAAACTCCCATTCTTCCTTTAACATTGCTTCTTTTTCTTCTGAGGTAAAATGATTCATACAAGGAAGGAAAAAGTGTTTATCTTCCTTTTCGATATGCTTCGGGTAAAAGTCAATCAAATACCGTAAACTATTGAGAATTAAAGTGAGGGAGTCTTTATCTCCATGCACGTATTTCCTTTTTGCTTCGGCCAGGTCCGCCACCACTTTCCTTCCCGTTTGATGTTCTTCTATCAATTCGGACATGATGCCCTTAAGTTCATCAGGCAATTCTTTTTTATCTAGATCTCTAAACAAAATGTCCTCTTCTTTCCCGTGATGACATTTGTCTGCATATATGCGTATAAAATCAACCGCTGTATCGATGAATTCAGGGTTAATATTTCCAGCACTTTCACATCGGTCAATTTCTTTCCGTATCAACGCTATCATTTTTTCAATAAGTCTGTGTTCAATCATTAATGGCGCTATGGGCATCATATCTTAAACTCCTCAAGCGACTCTCTTCATTTCATTAACAAAAGGTTTATAAACCTAAATTGCCGCTGGTGGATCTGCCACGTCGTATTTGCTCATAAGGAAGATGGCCTTTGTGGGACATGATAGCATGCACGCCCCGTCACCGATGCAATTTTGCGGTCGTATCGGCTTTGCAATGCCATCGACAATGTCAAGGACATTCGGTCCCAGTTTCTTGCAGAGATTCACACAGTTCCTGCAACCAAGGCAGCGTACTGTATTGATCTCAGGGATATTTCCTTTTACAAATGTTCTTCCAAAAGCCTCCGCTGTTTCCACTTGTATTGTCTTGCCAGCCATAACTTGGTCCTCCGTTTTGAGTTTATTTTGCGTAATCAGCCATACCGGTAATATCGATAACAACCACCGGCTCATCACCCACTACCCACCCATCATGGCCTGGCGGTAATAGAGACACATCTCCCGGTACAAACTCATCTTCGCTCCCATCATCCATAACAACATGCAAACGACCCGACACATGGTATTGCAAATGAGGCGCCTCACAGCTCTTTGTATTTACCAAGGGCTTAACTGAGACAGACCACTTCCATCCGGGTTGAAACGTTGCCCGACCGAACGTTATAGTGCCTATTGTGACGAGTTCGACTTTTCCCTTTTCGAAAGTCCTTACTTCATCCGGCTTAAGAAAACTCTTCTTTTTCATTGTACCCATCGTGTTTCTCCTTCATTACTAAACGTTCATTTCTTATGGAGCGCTCAAAGAGCGATGCTTTGCTGATTTCACTTTACGAGCAGCACATCGCACTTAGCCCCCTTCAGAACATTGGAGCTGACGCTGCCGAGGAAATATTTTGCAATGGCTGATCTGCCCTGGGAGGCTATGACTATGAGATCAATCCCATTCAGTACCTCAAACTTCAGAATCTCCTCGTAAGGAACCCCCGTGAGCACCTCAGTTGAAATCTTGACCTCACTTGCCAGAGGAAATTTCGCTGGTTCTTTCTGGATTCGGTCTTTCGCGCCTTCAATCATACGCTTTTCAACTGTTTTCACCTCATCTTCTGTCAAGCAGTAATCCACCGTACAGGCTTGGACATCCTGGTGGATAACATGGAGCAATATGATCTCCCCATTATCCTGCTTTGCAATATCAACCGCTCTTTCAATTGCTCTGTCTGAATACTCCGAAAAATCAGTAGGTACTAAAATCTTTGTCGGTTTAAACATTACAAAACCTCCTCATTGTTTTTATTCAGCATAATTGCTGTTTGTTTTCCGGCTCTGCCTATTTTTTTAAACAACATAGATTAGACCTTCTCTTCGATATCCTCCTGCAATTTCAGGAGAGGCAGATAGACACGAACAGATGTCCCTTCCTGGTTTCTGCTTGTAATATTCAAGGTGCCGTTATGGGCTCTAGCAATTTTTTCGACGAGAGGCAGGCCAAGCCCTAAGTGCATTCCCTTCGGCTTCGTTGAGAAGAAAGGTTTAAACATATGACGCCGTGTGTCATCATGAATACCGCTCCCTGAATCAGTCACACTGAATAAGGCACACGAAAAAGTTTTCTCAGAACCAAGGTCAGACTTACTCCATCTTAACCTTGTCATTCGCGTAGCCAAGGTGATTGTTCCACCTGAAGGCAATGCCTCGTTTGCATTCAAGACAAGCTCAGCAATGGCCTGTTTTATGAATCGCAAATCCCCAATCATGGGCAAATTATCTTCAGCTATATCAATTTCCACGGCAATATTATATCGCACTGTACGGGAAATGAGCGGATCAATACTTCTAACGATATCATTGAGATCGAACTGTTCCATCTTCATAGGTATCTTTCCATTGAGGATCATTAACCTGTAAACAAGATTTACGCCATGGGCGCAAGAATCCTGGATGCGACCGAGGTGAAACTGTTCCAGGGCCTGTTTACCTATTTCTTCTTCGAGAACTGCCGCATGTTTCATTACCGATCTGAAAAACCCTGCGAATGACAAGGCTACCTGTTCCACAGTCCTTATCGCTGTTGGATCACTCCAGCAAACATCCCTTTCCGCTTTCTTCCTTTTTGGGATGACCCCTTTCAGTTCATTCCACTGGTTGAGTAGTGTCCAATCAACACTGTCGTTCGTTTTTGCATAATTCATGTTACAACCTGTATTTATTTCACTTTGCCCATCCTTAAACATGGTTACCTCCCGGCAATTAAAAAACGTTTAGCAGTTTCTATTTCAAGTATCATGCCAGTTATACGGAATCCGTGCCGTAGCCATTAATATTAATAATTACAAAGTGTTAGTCTTGAGCCCTTATATTGGTAGAAAAAAGATTAAGGTAAAGTGTCTTGTGAGGCAAGACTGAATCCTGTCAGGTAAGACGCATCCGGCTGGCTGGAATGTAAAATCGCTTTGACCTAATTATATTCGAACCTTGATGAGATCATATTTCTTGAGCAAAGCATAGAGCCGTGATCGAGACAATCCTGAAATACGACAGACCTCATGTATATTGTTACGGGTTTGTGCGAGCAGCTCGCTCAAATACTGCCGTTCAGCCTCGTCGATGACTTCCTCTCGAAAAGAACTTAACGTTGTCAATTTCTCGATCTTCCGAGCACTTTGAGTACCATGCGTAGTAGTTTCTTCTGTCTCCTTCAGGGAAGAATGGACGAGTTTCACGCGCAGATAGACTGGCAGGTGCTTTGGGTAAAGCGTAGGTTCATGAAGGGCACTGCAGACTGCTGTATCCAAGGCGTTGATAAGCTCTCTCACATTTCCCGGCCACTCATAGGTGGTCAGGGCTTCAAAAAATTCCGGAGCAACGCCTTTCATTGCTACCCCATAGCCCTCACAGAACTTCCTCAGGTAGTGCACTGTCAGTTCCTTGATGTCTTCCTTGCGTTCAAGTAAAGGCGGCAGGTCTATTGTGAGGGCTTGAATCCTGAAGAGGAGATCGGTTCTGAACTGTCCATCGGCCACCATTTTGTCGAGCTTTCTGTTAGTTGCGGCAATGAGCCTGAAATCACTCTGCTCCTCACGGCCTGAACCGATGGGACGGAATCTGTGTTCCTGCAAAACCCTCAGAAAGGATTTCTGTATCAAAGGTGGCAGCTCGCCAATCTCATCCAGAAAGAGCGTGCCTCTGTCTGCCTGCTTGATGAGCCCTTCCCTTGCATGATCCGCGCCGGTAAAGGCCCCCTTTTCATGACCAAACAGCATGCTTTCTACAAGATTCTCGGGCATGGCAGCGCAATCGACCACCACGAAACCCTTCCCGGACCTTTGGCTGTTGTCGTGTATCGCTCTCGCAAACAGTTCTTTTCCAGTCCCTGTCTCACCGGTTATAAGCACATTGATATCGCTCTGTGCTGCCTGAGCCACAAGATCAAAACATCCCCGGAGCTGTGAGCTACTGCCTACTATTTGGTCAAGTTTCAGAAGAACCGGTGGTTTTGTGGCCAGACTTTTCTTCTCCCGGTATTGAAGCGCTCGGGTCAATATCATTCTCATTGAGCTGAGAGAACTGGGTTTTTGAATGAAATCCCATACCCCACTTTTCATGGCAAGCTCTGCGCTATCAGAATCCCCGTGCCCAGTTATAATGACAACCTCCGGCGTGGAACGCATTTCTTTGATCAAGGGAAGAATATCGAGCCCATTGCCATCTGTAAGCCTGACGTCCAGAAAAATAACGTCGTAATCGTGGGAGAACAACCTTTGTCTTGCTTCTTTCAGCGTGGAAGAAGATTCCGGATGGTGGCCCATCCTGGTCACCATTTCGTTAAGCATTTCTAACACATCATGGTCATCGTCCACAATCAGGATATCTGACATATGCCTCTCATGTCTCTGTGGTATAGCCACCAGGACTTTTTCAACAAAAAAATCATTTCTTCGTCTTCTTGTCAAGTGCCCTATGGATTGATTCTGCCAGCTCCTTCCTTGTAATGGGCTTTATGAGGAACTCCTTGATCCCCGCTGCCTTTGCCTTTTCTGGTGATACGCTGTCACTGTGTCCCGTGCAGAGAATGATGGGGATGTTGTTTCGTATCGTCAGGAGCTTCCGGGCAAGCTGCAGGCCGGTGAGCTTCGGCATGGTCTGATCGGCGATGACAAGGTCGAAGCGGGATGGGTCAGAGGAGAAGAGGTTGAGTGCCTCGGTACTGTCAGTCAGGGCAGTCACTGAGTAGCCGAGACGTTCGAGCACAGCCTGGCCCCATTCCGTGAGTAACGCCTCATCGTCAACAAAGAGGATATGTTCAGAGCCTTTAGGGGTTACCTGTGCCTCACTGCTTTCCAGCTTCTCATCGGTCCGTGTCATAGGAAGGAATACCCGGAACGTGGAGCCTGCCCCCGGTTCGCTTTCGACAGTGATAGTACCGTGGAGGCTTTTCACAATCCCGTAGACAACCGGCAGGCCCATGCCGGTCCCCTCGCCAACTCCTTTTGTTGTGAAGAAGGGTTCAAAGATCCGTTTCATCACATCGGGTTGCATGCCACTTCCCGTATCTGTCACTACAATTTGGACATACTCTCCCGGTTCTATATCTGCATCGAAAACGGGGGAATCGGGTTTAAAGTCTACATTGGTTATGTTTATGCCAAGGATTCCACCCCTCTCTTTCATGGCAAAAAACGCATTGGTAATGAGGTTCATGAGGATCTGCTGGACCTCGGAGGGGGAGGCAAGGATTGTGTCCCTGGCAGCCTTCATGCTGAGCTTGATTTCGATGGTGGTGGGGAGAGACGCCCGTAAGAGCTGGATTGCTTCTTTGACAAGGGGGGCGAGCGACAGAGGCGTTCTCGTGAGCTCAGCCTTACGGGAAAAGGCGAGGATTTGCCGTACGAGCTCTGTTCCCCGGGAGGCCGCACTGAGTACTCTCTGTATCCGCGGGATACTTGGGCTATCCGGGGGGAGATCCTCTTCAACCATCTCGCCAAATCCAATGATTGCTGCCAGGATGTTATTGAAGTCATGGGCGATGCCCCCGGCAAGAGTGCCAATGGCCTCCATCTTCTGGGACTGGCGGAGCTGCTGTTCGAGCTCCAGTTGCTTGGCGAGGTCGGTGGCGACGATGCAAAAGCCCTCTTGACCTTGGAGTCTTAAGGGGCTGGCGGAGATATGGACCGGCACTTGCCCTCCCTCAAAAGTACCGAGGTGGTACTCGCCCCTGCAGCCTTTCTTTCCACATTCAGCGAGAAGAGCTTTGAACACCTGCCATTCCCCGGACGGCATGATTTCCTGAAAAGACGACCCAATAATCCCGTTAAGAGAGTTCTTAAGCATCTCAGCAAACCGCTGGTTGCAGTAAAGGATCGTGCCATCCACTGCCACGGTAAGGGTACCCTCGGACATGGTCTCCATGAGGATGCGGTAAGGCTGCTCTGCGCCCTGGAGGGTGAACACCTGCTGCCCCTGGGGTCCGTCGACGATGAGTGCGTCCACTTCGTTGTTTTGAATCGCCCGGAGGGTCTCTTCGGCTTCCTCCAGACGCAACTTGGTTTCCTTTAGTTCAGCCTCAAGTTCCTGACTCGTTCTTCTCTTCTCCATGATTACTCTTTGGGTTTGAGATCGAGGCCAACAAGAATCCGGTCCACGTCGTACATGCTGCCTATGAACCTGCGAAGGGGTAGAGGCAGTTTTTTCACAAGGGTGGGTGCTGCGATAATCTGCTCCCCTTTGGCGAGGACCGGCTGCTGGTAGATATCGATCACCTCCAGTTCGTAGCGGCCCTTCAAATACTCTTCACAGATTTTCTTGATATTGACGATGGCCTCTGTCGACCTGGGCGTAGCGCCGGCCACATAAAGGCGTAGGACATATTTCTTATCCTTAGATCCCGTGAGGGTTTTCTCAAAAACCTCTACCTGGTCCTGAGTCTTTTTTGTCATGCCTTCCCCCCCTCTGCTTGAGAAATAGTGCAAAGGTCAAGGCCGACAAGTACCCGCTCGGTGTTGGAGAGGTCCCCGATGATCTTCCTCACCGGCTCAGGAAGCTTCCTCACGAGTGTGGGGATGGCGAAGATCTGATCGCCCTTTGCAAGGGTGGGGTTTTCCAGAAGGTCGATGACCTCGATCCGGTAACGCCCCTTCAGGTGTTCCTCGCAGATCTTTTTCAGATTGGCGAAGGCAGCAAGGGATTTCGGGGTCTGTCCCGCAACATAGAGTCTCAGTTCATAGAAATCCACAGCATCTTCTGGTTCTTTCGGTTTTGAGTTTTTCATCTCCCTGTCTCCTCGTCCACCTTCCGCGCTTGGGCCATCCGGTTTTCCTGCTCTGCAGCCGCCTGTTCCCTGGCCTCAAGATCGGCCATACGCTTTCTGATCTCTTCCTCTTCCACCTCGAATTCCGAACGAAGTACGATCATCTGTGACTCAAGGACCTGGCGCTTCCGCTCAATGTGGCGGCCCAGGCGCTCGATCTCCTCGGTACGGGCCCGTGCCGCTGCCTCCTCTTCTGCTATCTGGGCAGCTTTTGCTGCACCGGTCAAGGCGCCTGACACACCGAGATAGACGTCTTCCAGCATGAGGCCGTTAGCGGTGAGCTTAAATTCCCTGAACTGGTTCGAGTGGGCCATGCCCCTCGACTTGACGATCGAGAGCCCTCGGTTGCGCTCACCCTGACCCTCGATGTCCTTGAGTACGATCCAGGTGTCCATGAGAGAAGAGACCCCCACGTCAGTCTGTTCGAGATTGCCTGGAGATGCGAGGCTCGTAAAGAGGGAGGTTATCTGCTTTGCTTTGAGGAAATCAACGAAACGCATCAGCATGGATTTCACATCTGTCTGGAAGCCGACGGAGATAAGATTCGTGATAGGGTCCATAACAACGATATGGGGCTTGAACTGATCCACCAGCTTCGTCATCTGGAGGAGATGCATTTCGAGTCCGAAAAGGGTGGGTCTCTCGGAGCGGATCACGAGGTGCTTGCTGTCGAGGTACGGCTTCAGGTCTATCCCGGCGTAGCCCATGTTCCTGATGATCTGCTTCGGGGATTCTTCAAAGGCGAAATACAACGCCCGCTTACCCCTCTTGCAGACGCTTTCCGCAAACTGGGCTGCCATGGTCGATTTCCCTGTACCTGCCGTGCCGGAGACGAGCACACTCGAACCCTTGTTGTAGCCCTTGCCCTCAAACATGGCGTCCAAACTGGGGATACCCGTGGAAACTCTCCCTGAAGGTGCGTCCGACGTGAGGCCAAAGGAGGTGATGGGGAGTATGGAAATGCCGTCCTTGTCGATGAGGAAGGGATATTCGTTGGTGCCATGGTAGGAACCGCGGTACTTGACCACCCGGAGACGGCGGGTCGATACCTGTTCGTTAACCCGGTGATCGAGGAGGATCACGCAGTCTGCCACGTATTCTTCGAGGCCGTACCGGGTGATTGTATTGACACCCCGCTCTCCGGTGACGATGGCAGTTACGCCCTTTTTCTTGAGCCAGCGGAAAAGGCGTCTGAGCTCAGCCCGCAAGATACCTTCACTGGGAAGGCAGGAGAAGAGAACCTCAAGCGTATCGAGGACTACCCGCTTTGCCTTGACGGAGTCTATAGCGTGGCCCAACCGGACGAAGAGGCCTTCTAGATCGTATTCCCCGGTTTCTTCGATCTCCGAGCGCTCTATGTAAACGTAATCTATTGCAAGTTTCTTCTGTTTCGCAAGTCCGTCAAGATCAAAACCGAGGGAGGAGACGTTCGTCGTAAGCTCTTCGCTTGTCTCCTCGAAGGCCATGAAGACGCCTGGTTCATTGTAGAGGGTGGCACCCTTGACGAGAAACTCAAGGGCAATGAGTGTCTTCCCAGAGCCTGCGGCCCCTGTTACAAGGGTTGGGCGGCCTCTCGGGATGCCGCCCATGGTAATCTCGTCAAGGCCCTGAATCCCGGTTGGACATTTCTGTAATGGGAAACTGTCTGCTGCTGTCTTTTTAGACGGCATGAATTGGCCCTCCTTTATAAGTCGGTTTTGTGCTTCAGGTCAAGACCTACCAGGATCTTCTCGGTATCATTCAGGTCACCAATGAATTTCCTTAAAGGTGGCGGAAGTTTCTTGATAAGAGTGGGGACTGCGATGACCTGCGCCCTTTCTGCCAGTTCGGGGTGTTGATAGATATCAATCACCTCGAGCTCATAGCGGCCCTTCAAATGCTCTTCACAGATTTTCTTGATATTCTCGATGGCGTGGCTTGATCGTAACGACACACCCGCAATGTAGAGACGCAGCACGTACCTCCTCGATTCCAAGGTATCGACACTATCATCAGGCTCGCCTGGCTTACTGTTTCGTACCACCCGTTACTCTCTCTGTCCTTCAAACGCATGAATGTTGTTACTAGTTTGTACTGGTATTTTATGGATGATATACAATTTATTGAAATCAGTCAACAGAATTGTTGAGTTTGAGTTCAAATGGAGACAGGTAAGAATCTGAAGGGGAAGGCTTTTTTCAGGTTACTGACAGGAGGTAGGCTCTCAGATTCGTCTTCTTATGATCCAACCCGAGTTTTTTTCTTATATTATGGCGGTGAAATTCTACTGCTTTGAGAGATACGCCCAGCAGTTCGGCAATCTGTTTCGTTGTTTTACCCTCCCTTAAGAGGGAGGCAACCTCAATTTCTCTGGTTGTAAAACCCAGCGTGTGGATTTTCCGGATGGCGGGCGAAGTTATCTTCATCAGATTGGACACGAGGGTATCCATGATACTCGTTTGTTCAACGGACAGCCCGCTTCTTTTTAACTTGTCCACATAGGGAAGGATGAGCTCTTTCACATTTGCCAGGATATTCCCGTAAAGCTCGCTCTTGTGTTCTTCTCTCTGCCCGGGCAACACTCCTGGAGCTCCGGAAGCC
>Ga0351917_1299_pt1 | contig 10016 bp, 7 predicted proteins | sample TotcelHT113001N4_FD_206834 | JGI IMG/M metagenome (GOLD analysis project Ga0351917, IMG submission 206834) | Enriched cells from coal bed in the Powder River Basin, Montana, United States - Total cells T11 rep1 HSBNCT.T11.300.1.N4 ...
GAACCCAAACAAACAACAACAGCTAGTGCTTTTATTCGTGGCCAGGAATATCGACAGATGAATGAAACCCAAAGGGGTACGTATATTATGGGTGTTATCGACGGGCTGATGTTTGCTTTTGCTGTCACCAAGCAGATATATGGACAACGTTGGCTGGAAGAATGCACTAAGGGTATGAGAGTCGACCAGTTAACCGCAATTGTTACGAAATACATAACCGCAAACCCAGATCAATGGCATGTGAATGCCAATACATTGGTGTATAACGCCCTGGTTCAACGGTGCAATAAGCAACCTACATTCTCTGATATATGTTGAGGTAATGCAAGGTGACGGTCGCAATTGCGATCGCTTGTCAATATTAAAGAAATTTTTATAGTTGATCTTGCTAATGTACTTCCTGAAAGGTTGATCCTCAACAATTCTATCTTCATAGTAAATTTGAAGTGGTAAGTCTGACGCAGGGGGTATTGTCGCAAACGTGTTTGACTTATACGGTATATTGGTCGATACCGTTAAATAGCTTAAACCGTTCGGTGGTGTTTGTGCTATATTAATAATAAGGGATATATGCCTTTCCTTCGGTTGATGGGAGTGAGCGAATACAGTCGAGAAAGATTCTTACTATAACCTTTTACAGGGAGGGTGGTTATGAAAGTCATTGCAATCAACGGTAGCCCCAGGAAAAAGTGGAACACTGCCACTTTGCTTGAAAAAGTCATCGAAGGCGCAATTTCGCAAGGCGCCGAAGCCAGCCTCGTCCACTTGTATGACCTCCAGTATAAAGGATGTATCAGCTGCTTTGCGTGCAAGACAAGAGGGGGCGAAAGCTATGGAGCCTGTGTAATCCAGGACGACCTGACCCCCGTCTATTGGCAAATCAAAGAAGCCAGCGCTCTCGTGCTGGGATCCCCCATCTATTTCGGGGATGTAACGGGCGCAATGCGTTCCTTTCTGGAGCGCCTGCTCTTTCCCTACCTCGTCTATGACTATCAACCCCGGACTCTCTTTCCGGCAAAGATCCGCACTATCTGGATATATAGCATGAACGCCCATGAAGAAACAGCCAAACAACGTAACTACGACCGGTTGTTCAGCGATAACGAATCTCTCATGCGGATGATTTTCGGACATTCAGAATCGATCATGAGCTACAATACTTACCAGTTCCCCGATTACTCAAAGGTGGTTGCAGACAGATTTGATGTTGTCCAGAAAGAAAAGCGCCGCCGGGAAGTCTTCCCGAAGGACTGCCAAAAAGCCTATGACATGGGTGCCTCCCTGGTTGCTAAACCAGCCTGGAGCTAGAAGCTGCACACAGTATCTTCATGGGGAGCCCCGTTCGTATCTATGTAGTTGACTTGCAGTGCAAATTGTTCAATATTATTAAGCTACACGAATTGCCGATTCTTTCAGTAGATACCCTCCTTCCCTCCGGTTGAATCAGAACATTCCACGCAGCTTGCTGCGTGGAGGTTCTTCTAAAAGCATGGCTACAGGTTCCCGGTTTGGGGTAAAAATGAATGGATGGGCGAGCATGTTCTTAAGCGACACAACAAAACTCTCCTCCTTTACCACATTGTATGCCCGGCCAAGTATAGACGAAAGGTTTTTACGGAAGACGTGGAGAATACACTCAAAGAAATCTGTCTGGGAATTGCAGAACGACATGAGATCCATTTCGTGGAGATTGGAACGGATGAAGACCATGTACATTTCCTCATCCAAAGCGTGCCCATAATGTCACCGAAAATGATCGTGCAGATCATCAAGAGTATAACCGCCAGAGAGATATTCCGCATCCATGGAAAGGTAAAAACAATGCTCTGGGGCGGAAAATTCTGGACAAGCGGTTACTATGCGAACACCGCAGGACAGTACGGAAACGAGAAGGTAATCAGAGAATACGTAAAGAAGCAAGGGAGAACGTACCATCAAATACATCGAGGCCAGCTTTCGCTCTTCGATGGGTTTGTTTAGGGTTTTGATACCTCGCAGCTTGCTGCGGGGTAGTTCATTAAACCTCTGTTATTGCCCCTAACTGAATGGCACCCCAGGGGTTCCTCGTGCCGATTGTATCGAGTATTCACAAGCAAGAATTATTATGGTATAATACGACAATATATAACCTGGGTTGAGCAGAACCATGCTTTAGAATATTTTAAGTTAACCTGAAGTCCTTAATACCTTGGAGTAATCTGGCAGAAAAGTTATTTCTCTGTTAGCACTACCCGATCAGTAGTCCTTCCTGTAGTCACAAACAGGGGTTCTTAAGTGGCATAGCAGCTTTCTTCTGGTAATACTTGAACCCCAAAAAAAACGGGGGTTTCGGCCCCCGTTTTCTCTTCACATTCTGCGCCTGTTTTTATTTAACCTTCTTGGCTTTTGTTTTAAAAGTATCAGTTCCGGTGAATTCGAAGTCTTCTTCGCCAGCAGACACGTATCCTGTCACTGTCAGCGACACGTTGCCAGGGCTGCCAGCATTTGTGATGGCCGTTGCCAATTCTTGGCGTGAGAACTTGACTTTCAATTCTGTGCCAGCGTTTACCGGGCCATCATTGCTACAGATGGGTAGACCCTCAACAGCGGTATCGTCATTGATAGCTGTAATGCACACCGCCTCTGGGTTAGTCCAATCCACAGTATAGCCACCTTCTGGAAGACCACCGATACTGCAACTTACCCACTTTCCTTGGCTGCCAAGATTAAGGCTCCTCGGGGTGAACCTCACGGTAGCGTCGATTGCGGTGAAAGGAGGATTCCCGACAAGGAGATACTGCTTGTCAGCGGTCTCGAACAGCACATAGAGTTTACCGTTGTTTCCGGCGGCAAGATACTTATATTCGCCTTGTATGGATACTGGTGGTACTTGTGTATCAGCGGGAACGTACGGTTGGTCTAATGCAACAAAGGGAACAAACACACTTCCGTCCCATGCACCTACCGTATTCTTATCGATTGCATACGTAACATGGTTGGGGCCAACAATGAGATCCACTACAGGATCGACCGCTATGTCTTCCGCCTGAACACGGTCTACGGCCGTACCTGTGGTAAGAATTTGGCCAATACCGCCACCATCAATAAGACCCACGAGGTATGCATCAACGTTTGGATCTGCTGCAATCTCTATATATTTAGGTGATGTTGTTATGTCATAAGGGCCATCCCACGTCCATGTCTGAGCCATAGCGCCCGTGATGGTGAAACCGAATAGGGCTAAAAATGCAAATACTGCGATAATGGTTTTCTTCATTTTTTTCTCCTTGTTTCAGTAAGTATCAATAAAATAATGTGTCACATCTCAAAATATATGCGTATTATCTATAACCATTTTCCTAAACTGTCTAGAATGGTGTGCTCACCTCCTTGTTTGTTTTTTCTAACTCAGTTGCAACAATCAAGCCAAAACAAACTTACAATAAGTTATCTATCAAAAAAAAATTACTAAATCTGTGATATATGTCCGGTAAATACGGACAAAAGTTAACAAGTGGGTAAGGGAAATGCTCTATTTATTCGCATCTGCCTTTTGGGAGAGTAACCTTCATACGCACCATTCGAGCCATCTTAAAGCCTGCAAAGGTTGACTGCTCGTAGTATGCCATATTTTTCTTTATAGTCCTTTTGATAGAATACTATAGTTGTATGTAATTCTCAGCAGAGTTATTCCTAGTTCAAAGCAAATTCGGAGAAGGGTTTTTCCTTACAGTCAAGGATATCAGGTGGAGGGTACTCCATACATTTTCAGGACTTTGTTTCTGTTGGTAATCGCCATCCTTCAAAATTCATGCCCATACTAGAATAGTAGGTGGAAATTCTATCCTTTCTGAACTGCCACCAATAAAAAAGCCTGGATTTCTCCGGGCCTCCCCCCTTCCCCTCGCTTGTTTGTATGCTTTCTTTTCTAGCACCGATAACGAGTAATGTCAATTATGATATACTATAGGTCCTCAAACACCTCCGGGCATTGACAGCCTTCTTATTTCCCCCCAAAGAATAAATGGCTGGCCCGGAGGTTCTTTCTTATATTTTTAACTAACATAATCGAATTGCCGATAATATAAGTACCTCAACACACAATTCTCCGGGTGCCTAACATACCAAACTATTCAAAAAATAGCCCCCGCACCCGGAGGCCCCCTTCACATTTTAAGTGACAGAATTGAATTGCCGATTATATAATTAGCCTGTTCCTCCTTTCCTCCGGGTGCCCTGTCTTCTTGTCGGGGGGGACAAGATATTACAGCTGCTCCCGGAGGTTTTTTATTGTTCAAGTTGATTTGTTGTATAATAGAGTGGTTCAGGGATCGATTTTTCAAAGATACCAGCTTCTTGTTGTGCGTTCATTGTGAGGAGATGTCGTCAACTGCAACCCCTAGCATACAACTGCACACAGCTTGTTGTTCAGTTCATTTTGAAAAATTCACAGATAGGAGAGTTTAATTTTCTGATTGTCATCCTATGTTTTAGCTGCTATATAGAAATGAGATGATGATGTCTACCCAGACAGATCTAATAAACCGCCTGGAATCCGGGTACTCCTTGCCGGCACTCTCTGTAATAGCAATCAGGCTCGTGGAGCTTGCATCAGATGAGGACTGTTCAGTGAACGACCTGGTGTCCCTCATTGAAAAAGATCCATCCCTCGCAGTCCGGCTTCTGAAAATCGCAAACAGTGCTTTCTTCAGGACTGCCGAACCGGCAACCACATTGAAGCAGGGAGTTATCAGGATCGGCTTTCAGCAGTTACGCATCATGGCCCTCTCTTTATCGCTCAGGGATACCTTTCCCATGGGGAAGGTGGGTGGTTTTGACTACGAAAGGTTCTGGCGGGCATCCCTGTACCGGGCTCTCATGGCAAAATCTCTGGCGGAGCAAGCAGGAACGTGTAACCCTGAAGAGGCTTTTGTGGCTGGTCTTACCCTCGGAGTTGGTTTCCTGATCTTTTTTGATATGTTCATCAAAGACGCAGGAGAAGAGATTGACCGTGAACTGGACAGCCTTGAAAAACTCCTTGCGTGGGAGGAAAAGAAGTTTGGCGTGAACCACCGACAAATAGGTGCTGCAGCGCTCCGATACTGGAAATTCCCTGATTCAATTATTGAATGTCAGGCAGGGTATGCCCATCACCCGAGACACAGCCTTGTGTCAACTATTTGCGAGCTTGCACGGGTTATATCCATGAGCATGTTCGGACGATCAAAAGATTTCCATGATATTTTCCGCGATGCCAAAGAATGGTTTGGGCTTGGAGAAGACACAGTAAATGGAGCCATCCTGTCGGTGTTTGAGGAGGTCGAGGTCATAGCCGAGGGCCTCAAGGTTGAAATGAACAAAGAAAAGGACCTTCTCGGACTTATGGAGAAAGCAAACCGTGCCCTAAGCGGCATATCTGAAAAAATCTCTATGATGCAATTTCAGAGAGACAGGGTAGCGTCGCCGTCGTTTGCAACGATCAAAGAAGAGCGGGGTAGCCAGGATGTGGTTGCTTATACATTACAGGCAGTTGCCCACGAGATCAGAAACCCTCTCATAACGGTAGCTGGTTTTGCGAGAAAACTCTCCACCGCCCTCGATCCCGAATCAAGAGTTGGCAAGTACGCCCAAATCATCCTCCAGGAGGCCCAGCGTATTGAAGAAGCATTGAACCAGATGAAGGCGTGAGAGGTCTCATGGCTATGAACTCATGGCTTGTAGTAAAACATCTCCGGTTGCATAATGTCATGCTAAATTTCCTTTCGTAATCAACGTTTTTCATGATGTGTCCTATGCTCGCTTTGTAGGTGCAGTTTTTGTCCCCCAGTTATAAGTGGCAGGTTGGTTCATTAAAAAAACTTGAATAGGGCTTGACAAGCAGAAAAAACGTGCTTTACTTATATTAAAGGGTGGGTAACCCAAGGCAGCGAGTAATTGAAGGGATTATTTGAGACGAAGTAAAAACTAATTTAACTTCGGCCCTCTTCAATGAAAGTGGATGACAGACCCTCCAACGCGTGGGAGCCTCTGTGAAGCCTATGGAATCCACCCTCTTTTTATATAACGGTTATACTCCTTGAAAGTTCATCCCCACTGATTGACAAGCCCTCGACAGGCAACCGATGCTGTCCACCTTAGCGTTATTTTTCAGGCTTTTACTTTCCTCACGTTTGCTGCGTTTGGACCTTTCGGTCCCTTAACGACCTCAAATTCAACCTGGTCTCCTTCCGACAACGTCTTAAAACCTTCCGCCTGAATCGCTGAAAAATGGACAAAAATATCTTCTCCGTCCTCCTGGGAAATGAACCCAAAACCTTTCGACTCGTTGAACCACTTAACCGTTCCTTTCGCCATGCTCGAACACCCCTTTTTTGAATTGAAACTCAAGACTTATATTGTAACACCTTATCCCACGAAAAGGGGGCAAGTCAATAAAAGTCTTGCCCATCAGGACTCTGATTCAGTCGTAAATCCTTATCCGATGTCTCCACCTGGCCTAAGCGCTTAATAGATGTTACCAACAAGTCTTGCGTCACCGCTTACTCTCAGTAGTGCTTTCAGGGTTTATGGGAAGAAAGCCCCTTGGATCAGGGATTCTCTCTGGCGTTATGAAGAATTACGGGAGCTAATGTGTATTTTTTTGATGTCTTCGGTATACACGTTGGAGTGCAAAATAATCTAACATTTTATGAAAATGGGTATGTAACAGGCTGAAATCCACTATCCCAAAGTTCTTCTTGCAATGAGCCGTTACACGTGGTAATTCCTGTATGGTGAACACATATCATTCACAAGGAGGGGTCAACATGAAAAAGCTTTCACTTTGTATCGGTGTTTTTCTGGTTCTTTTTCTGGTTGTTGGTAGTTATACGGTCCAGGCCCAGCCCTATACTGCGTTGGAGCAGATGAACGGCAAGTGGCTCAAAATGAACGGCAGCGTCAAAGGGTATGATTTCGGTGTTGCTTATGACCCTGCCGCCACTGGAGATGCATACAGTGTAAAGTTCAACCAGTATGCATGCGTATCCTACGATCCTGCAGGCACGAACGCAACGATGGCCATATATGATAAGCAGGGCAATTCCATCGGTAATGGATACCTAAGCTGGGTATCTGGAACGGACGACGCCTGGCTCGCTGCGGTTGAAATCTACCTGGTGGCAGATCAAGTCTCTGCCTTTATGCCCATGATCGTGAAGACAAAGGATTCCGCAGAAAAAGGGTCCTTCAAATCAATTACTGTGACTGGCTCTGTTGGTCCCATTCCTGCCCTCCAGGATAGAGTTGCTGGCGAAAAGATAAGTTTGAACGGAGGGTGGGCTAACTATTTTGGCGGAAAAGTAAATGCAACGATTGTAAAAAGGGTGCCCTTTGATGTGATCTGCGAAGGCTATGTACCGGTGCCACCTTAAACAGATTGATTCTTGTCGATAAAAAAGGATCCTCCTGCCTATGGGTAATCCCTGTGGGCAGGTTCAGCAGTAATTCTATCTTGGCAGACTTTACTCTGTAATCAATACTTCATGGGAAAGACCTCCATACTATGTTGGTAGGTGCAGTTCGCATCTCCCAACTGCAGGTGATCATTTGATAAAAATAGCCGCTTGACAAACAGAAAAAATATGCTTTACTTGATAAACACAGGGTGGATACCCGAAGGCAATGAGTAGCTGAAGGGACAACAAACACGAATAAAGAGAGAAGAATTCTTATTCGGACCGTTCAGTGAAAGTGGAAAACAGACCCTCCAACACGTGGGAGCCTCTGTGAAGCCAATAGAAATCCACCCTGTCTTTGTAGAACGGTCATACCCCTTCGAAGTTCTCCCCCACTGAATGACAAGCCCTCGACAGGCGTCACTGACATCCCCTGGATGATGGCAAAAGGAAATACAAACTACGGTCATCAGTATTGAGTAGCTATTTTTGCTCACGTGTACGTACACATTTGCTTGACATGTCTATTCTTTGTGCTTATAGGTCTTTAGAACTATAATAAAATAAAGGAGGGTATTATGCCAGGGAGCGTCTATGTTGTGAACGAGGTTGTGGGTACCAGCGAAAAATCATGGGAAGATGCAGCGAAGCAGGCTATAGAAACCGTTGCAAAGACCGTGAAGGATCTCCGTATTGGTGAAGTGGTGAAACAGGATGTAACGGTAGAAAATGGGAAGGTGATATCCTACCGGGTACGGCTCAATATTTCGTTCAAGTATAACCCAAAGAAATAGTCTCATCTGGAGAAATAAGCAGTTCATGGCAGGGTCAGAAATGGCCCTGTTTTTTTTGAATGTGTTTCAACTCGTAATTTTCACCTTTCGGAACCAACCCTTACTCAACAGTTGTAGGTGTACGACACACTTTTTTGTCATCAACTAGTTTTGAGAAAATTGCCCTGATATATTTCACAGATGTCTTCCCGCAAGGTTGATTCTCGACAACTCCATCTTCGTAGTGCGTTTGTAGTGGTAATTCTTACGCAGGGGGTATTGTTTCAAATGTGTTTGACTTATATAACAAAAAAGACAGGATTTTTTGTCCTGTCTTTTTTGTTAATAGTTTTAAAATAGTTGGAACTTCAGGTTCCCGTAACTACAAACAGAGAGCTATTTGAACCCTTTAGGCGGCACATTCCAGCCACTTCCGTCAGAAACACCGTCACCCGAATTGGGTGCGGGTCCTGGACCAGAAAATTGAGTACCCAATTCATCTATGCTAGACGTGTATGCATCGCATGCTTCTCCGAGCTTTGCCAAGTTAGAGCAAAATGCAGCAAGATGATTATATGAACCATTCATGAGGTTGGTATAGACTTTTTTGATATCTCTGTGTGTTGTCGAAGCAATAGCTTTCTCCAAGTCATCGATATCCGTCATTTCTATGAACACACCCGCCTTGAGAGCATCAATCAGAGAAACTCTTCCCGCCAAGATCAGATCGTTGTATAGTGTCTGAAATTTCTCGGTAAACACACCCACGGTATTATCGGTTACGGGATCTGCAACACCATACTTTACCAAGAGGGTCTTTACGGCATCCATATGTCGCTGCTCGCTTATGCTTATGTTCTTGAAGATGCGTTTGCCCCACTTTTCATATAACGTGATATAAACATCTCTCGCCAGTTTTTCTTCCTCACGCATATACGCCAGCCAATCTTCTTCTTCATCGGATAAACTTGCGGCCTGCACAAAGCCAACTGAAGTAACTGCCATTACGAATAGCAGCCCTAAAATTGTAAACCACTTTCCTGCCTTACCTTTAGACAGCTCTTTCATAACCTAATTCTCCTTATCTTTGTTATTTTACAATCTGTGACACCAACTGGTTGCATGTCCCGTGCCATTGGGGTAGTCGATATTTAATCAGATAGAGTCAGATTATGCTGTGACATAAATCAAATGTCTGTCTGGCTATTTTAAACATTTGTTCACTATAAGTTTTAGCAGGGTTTGAGTCAATGGTATCGTGCGAGCAATGAAAGAGAAAATCGTGGGGCATGGGATCAAGAAGATTTCTAAAATCTGGTTAAATCAACAATTTCAAACATAAGAGCAAAGTAGATTAGCCTGAAAATGTATGGAGCAGCCTTCGCCCTGATTTTTTGTATGCAGGGAAAATCCTTCTTATTTACTCAAGTATATCGACAGGAATTGGTGTTTTCGTATTCCTTCTATCTATAAGCCCAAATAACCTTCTTCCACATTTCAATCAGTAATCGAAAGGATTGGAGATTACGCTGTTGCAAGACTTGTAGGTGGAAGGTGGCGCTTTATATTTGAAATCATTTGGGAAAGTTTACTGAAAGCAATTCGGTTTGTTGCTTCCTGAAGGGTTGATCATTCAACTTTATTGGTATATGCAGTGTTACAAGTGGAAATGAATGAAGGTATGCTTGTTCCTCCTTGGTGCTAGAAATAAACTTTGAGTGAACAATCAGAAGATTAACCTGAGGGTTTTATGGAAAGACGAGTTCTGGAGGTGGCCCAGTGAGTGGGTACAGGTCGCGCAGATCTGCTTCTAGATTTGCAGAAAACC
>Ga0351917_1300_pt1 | contig 9953 bp, 15 predicted proteins | sample TotcelHT113001N4_FD_206834 | JGI IMG/M metagenome (GOLD analysis project Ga0351917, IMG submission 206834) | Enriched cells from coal bed in the Powder River Basin, Montana, United States - Total cells T11 rep1 HSBNCT.T11.300.1.N4 ...
CGGAGCATGGGTGACGTGAGGCCTGAAAAACTCCCGTGCAATTGAGGATCTTCAGCTCAACTTGAGTTCCCGCGAGAGTTTGGCGTTCTGGTCGGATGGCTACGCGGATCGTCTCATCAATTGTTTGTTTCTGACAAAAAGGGAGTTGGAGGGTGATGAGCCCACGCCGCGAGACGAACAATGTGACTGTTTCAATCCCCTGGGAGATTTCGTCAAGGGGAAATGCCTCGTATAATAGACAGACTGTTATCCAATCTCTCATTTTGAGCGGAGCGCGTATCATTGAAGAAAAGTGTCCTGTCTTTGTGGGATGTGAGGACAAACTTGCGTGGCGGTTTCAGCCCGACTTTAGTACGTTGTTAGAACTGTTTCGGTTTCCAAGACGGCTGGTGGTTGTTGTGCATCGGTCGCCGACGAGCTTTCGTGGAAAACGAGATCGACTTTTACTTCCCATTCTTACGTGTGCTCTCAGGCGAGCTGCCCAGCTAGTCGTTTTGGATAGCGACACCTTGTTTTCGCTTTATGAGATGGGTTTTACGCCCGATCAGGTCACGTTTCTCCCATATCCGGTTGATCACGAGTTTTTCAAGCCTTCTGCTCTTCTTCTTGGGGACACAATTTTTTGCCCAGGCGACCATTTGCGTGACGAGCGGATAGTGAGCGCAATTCAGGATGCGGGTCTTGCGCAGGTGATCCGTTCGAGCCGAAACAAGTCAGTCGCGGAGTATCATGGGCGGCTTGGAAACGGCGTTCTTGTCGTTCAGTGCCAGAAAATGTCAGAGATCTTGGACCTTTATCATCGGAGCCGGGTCGTTGTATTGCCAGTTGTTCCGGACGTGATACCGGCCGGGATTACGGCGATGCTCGAGGCGATGTCCTGCCAACGTGTTGTTGTCGTCCCAAATGGGAAGGCGGCTGCTGGTAATCTGGAACATGGCGAGACAGGGATTGTACTGGGAGACCGATCTCCAGCCGCCTGGGTTCGGTGCATCCATGAACTTTGGCATTCTGATTCTGCCCTGGAGCGAATCGGGAACGCCGCGAGAAAAGCCATCATCGCAAGACATAGTCTGACAGCTTGTGGCAAGAGTTGGTCAGAGGTATGGCGCAAAGCGAGTGCGCGAATGACGCAGCAATGATGTAGATCATGAGCGATCGAATGGGGAAAACACTCATTAGGGTATCTGGCCGTTTACGAGTGAGCGCGGCACACGTGCGAGGTGTGATAGTCGCTCTGATGCCAGGACTGTTCTTTCGGCATGTTGGTTGGGGTACCGCATTCTTCGGCTGGCCGCGGCTTGCGTACTGGGGCACCGACATCCAAATTGGTCGCAGATGCATGGTTGGCAAGGGCGTGTTTCTGTCAGTTGGCCCTCGGGGAACTGTCAGCATCGGCGATAGTTGTTCAGTCAATGACTACTGCTACATAACGTGTCTCGAACGAATAGCTATTGGGAAGGGGACTGCGATTGGAGAGTTCGTGTCCATTCGTGATTACGATCATGAGTTTGATGGGCATCAGTCGGTACGCGAGCTCGGATTTCGGATTTCGCCAATCACAATTGGCGAGAACGTGTGGATTGGACGAGGCGTAATGATCTGCCGAGGGATATCTATTGGTGACGGTGCCGTGATTGGAGCAAACAGTGTTGTGACACGAGACATTCCTGCTGGTTCTGTTGCTGTCGGCGCGCCAGCTCGGGTGATTCGTCCATCTTCCCTACCAGAATCATCGGTTTGATGATCTTGCAATAAGTACAGCTTAAGGTCGGGGCGTTTTTGCCTGGCATCATTTGCGGCGAGCGTGTTACCCGCGAACGAGTTACGACGAGGCATCTCTCAACGGGGCGGCGCGACGATGAGCGAACGGTATGTGGGGACAACCGCCTTGATCTGGCCGCGGTTTGGACCGTATCATCTAGCTCGACTGGACGCAGCCGGCCAGCGGTTCGGTCGCGAAGGTCGCCATGTCGTTGGGATTGAAATCGCGCGAACAGACAGTACGTACGGGTGGAACGTGGCAGAGGGGGCAGCGTCGTTCGAGCGGATAACCATCTTCTCGAGCGCATACGATGCCTTGTCGCCCCGTCAAATCGCACGCGCGGTGTACGAGACCCTTGACCGACTCACACCCTCCGCAGTGGCAACGGTAGGCTGGTCCTTTCCAGAAGCGCGGGCTGGGCTGCACTGGTGTTGGCGAAACGGAAGGGGTGCCATCGTCATGTCAGAGAGCAAGCGTGACGATGCCCCTCGGATGTGGTGGAAGGAATGGGTGAAACGCCGATTCATCCGCCGATTCGACGCTGCCTTGGTGGGCGGCACGCCGCACGCTGAGTATGCCGCAGAACTGGGAATTCCCGTAGAACGGGTTTTTTTAGGGCACAATGCCGTTGACAACGCCTACTTCGACAAGGAAAGCAGGACGGCGCGGGCAGATGCCGTGCGTCTGCGGGCGGAACTCAACCTGCCCGAGAAATTTTTCCTGTCCGTCGGCCGTTTTGTTCCTAAAAAGAACCTGTACCGTTTGCTTGAAGGCTACGCCGCGTATCGGACCCGATCACCCAATCCTTGGGGCCTAGTCTTGTGCGGCGGCGGCGAGTTAGGTAACGAACTTGTTGATTTGGCTAACCGGATGAAGCTCGTCGGTGTCAGCTGGCCAGGTTTCACGCAGGTGGATCTGCTGCCTTCCTTTTACGGGTTGGCCTCTGCATTCGTCTTGCCAAGTACGGTCGAGCAGTGGGGCCTTGTGGTGAACGAGGCGATGGCCAGCGGATTGCCCGTGCTCGTGTCTAGGACGGCCGGCTGTCGCTACGATTTGGTGGAGCAGGGGAGCAATGGCTTTCTGTTTGATCCGTTCCACGTGGAGGGTATCGGGCGAGCGATGCACCAGATGGCCGATCTCTCGGACGACGCGCGACAAGCAATGGGGCAGCGGTCCCGCGAGATAGTTGGCCAATGGGGGCCCGAGCGGTTTGCCGAAGGACTGTGGCAGGCGACATGTGCGGCTCTCAACGCTCGAGGCGCTCGCCACTCGTTAGCAACTAATTTCTTCGTCAGTTTTTTAGCCCATCCCTGGATGCTGAGGGGAAAGAACTCGCGATGAGGATACTTCATTGTATCAGCGGATTGAGTGCTGACAGCGGCGGGCCCGCGCGTAGCGTGCCGGCTTTGGCAGACGCGGTGGCGCGGATCGGCACGGAAGTCCAACTGGCATATGTTTCAGCGGCGCAAGATGTGGAACTGAACGGCAACATGGCCTCTCCGTTGCCATGCCAGCCGTCCTGGCCGCGGACGCTGGGGGCGTCGCGCGAACTTCGCCGACGACTGATCGGGGGTGAGAGATTCGACATCTACCACGCCCACGGGCTCTGGGAATTTGCAAGTAGCTACACAGCCCAGGCAGCTCGTCGTAATAACGCTCCGTTCCTGCTCACGCCCCGCGGGATGTTGGAGCCCTGGGCGCTGTCCCGCTCTCGGTGGCAGAAACGGGCACTTGGATGGTTGTATCAAAACCGCGATCTTCACCACGCCGACTGTTTGCACGCGATCACCACATGCGAAGTTGAGAGCTTCCGGGCGTACGGACTGAAAAACCCTATCGCCGTCGTGCCGAACGGTGTAGATCTGGCGTCGTGCGCAAACTTAGATGCGCTCAGAGGCCGCGCAGCGGACCTGTACCCAATGACTCGTGACCGTTCGATCGCCTTGTTTCTTTCGCGTCTGCACCCCAAGAAAGGCTTGTTGCACTTAATGGAGGCTTGGGCAAACGTTCACCCCGAACATCCGAACTGGATCTTGCTGGTGACCGGTCCGGACGATCTGGGGCATCAAGCTGAGGTCGAGCGCAAAGTCGCGAGACTGGGCATCAGCAGCTCGGTCTTGTTCACCGGGCCGATGTATGGCGAGGACAAGATAGCGGCTCTGGCGGCTGCCAAGTGTTTTGTATTGCCGTCGTTCAGCGAGGGATTCAGCATGGCCGTACTCGAGGCACTGGCGTGGCGTCTGCCCGTGCTAATCACGCCTGGCTGCAACTTTCCTGAAGTGGTGACAGCCGACGCCGGTGTGATGATCGAGCCAAACGCTCGCGGCACCGCGGAGGGGCTTCGCCGTCTGATGAGACTTAGTGAAAGCGAGCGGGTTGCCATGGGCAAGAGAGGACGGCAGCTTGTGGAGGAACGCTATACATGGCATCGCGTTGGCGCACAAATGATTGATGTTTACGAGTGGTTGCTGAATGGCGGAAAGCGTCCGGAGTGCGTGGTGCTATGAGCGAAGCCAACGAGCGGCGAGTTCTCGATGAAGGCGCACTAGTGACGAGCGAGCGGCGCATTGTGGTAGATGTAACCGACTGCCCGTCCGAACACAGCTTCGCCAACAAGTTGGCCCGAGCGTTATGGGGCATCGTCTGGATGACTCTCTTTCGAGCAAGCCCGAAGATCTGTCACAGCTGGCGACGATTTCTGCTGCGATTGTTTGGCGCTCAAATCGCCCGCACCGCCTATGTCTACCCGAGCTGCCGGATTTGGGCACCATGGAACCTGAAAATGGGCGATTATTCGTGCCTGTCTCATCACGTGGACTGCTACTGTGTGAATGAGGTGCGAATCGGCGCGCACGCCACCGTGTCGCAGTACAGCTATCTCTGTACGGCGTCGCACGATGAGAGCGACCCCGGCATGAAACTTATCACTGCGCCAATCACCATCGCCGACCAAGCATGGATATCCGCGGACGTCTTCGTGGGGCCGGGAGTAACGGTCGGAGAAGGCACTGTCGTGGGCGCGCGCTCGTCGGTCTTCAAGAGCTTGCCACCCTGGCAGATCTGCTACGGATCGCCCGCCCGGGCAGTGCGTCAGAGGATCTTGCGCAATTCTGCACACGAGGGACCGTCATGAGGGCCTTGGTCCTCATGCTGACGGCGAAGGAAGAGTGGAACGTACTGGAAGGGGAACGAGTCTGTGGCGTCACGGAACGCGGTGGACGGGTTCGTTTCAGCATCCCTGACCGCACCAAGCCGTTGCCACCGTTCTGCAGCGACAGTCATCAATAGGGTATACTGCTTTGAACAATTTCTCGCAACAAAAGCTCCCGGTCAGTGTTTTAGTACCGGTCAAGAACGAGGTAGCAAACCTCGAACGCTGTTTGAGCCATTTGCAGTGGGCTGATGAGATTTTCGTCGTCGACTCACAGAGCACGGACGGTACGGGGGAAAAAGCGGAGCAAATGGGAGCCAAGCTCGTGCAATTCCATTTTAACGGAACTTACCCTAAGAAGAAGAATTGGTCGTTGGAGAACCTTCCGTTTCGAAACGAATGGGTGCTGATCGTCGATGCGGATGAAGTCATTCCTCCACAGCTACAACGCGAGATCGCCGACACGCTGGCCGCGCCGGAGGTCGATGGGTACTATCTGCATTTTCGATACATGTTTCTGAACCGCGAAATCAAACACTGTGGTTACTCCAGCCTTTGGGTTTGCCGCTTGTTTCGGCACCGCCTTGGGCGGTACGAGCGGATGCCGGTAAACGCGACAAGCCAGACCGGCGATAACGAGGCGCATGAGCACATTGTCTTGAAGGGACGCACCGGCCGAATGAAGACCAGCGTCTTGCATTATGCTTATCCAAGTATCAGCTCATGGGTAGAGAAACACAACCGATACTCGAATTGGGAAGCGGAACTGTACGACCAGTTTCGACGGAATGCGTTTCGTGAACAGGAAGGCAGCCTGCCCCTGAAGCTTCGATTGAAGCGGAAACTCAAGTCGCTCTATTTGCGTCTGCCATTTCGGTACGTGGTTCGTTTTGTTTATGGCTATATTCTGCGGCTTGGTTTTCTCGATGGAAAACCAGGATTTATTTTGTGTGGTCTGGTCAGCTTCTATGATTTTTTGTCTGCCGCCAAAGTTGCAGAGCAAGAGCTGATGGCTGATAAAGATCTGCCCAGCGACCGTGGTTCCTCGGAGGAAGAACCTTGATCGTCACATGCCGTTAAATGTTTCACTGCCTGATTTTGTTTTCTTGAGAGGAGTCTTGGACTATGCATGCCCTTGTCACAGGCGGCGCCGGCTTTATTGGGTCGCATCTCACTGACTACTTGATCGATAACGGTTGGAATGTGTGCGTCGTCGACGACCTCTCGACAGGCCGATACGAGAATGTCGCACATCGGGAAGGCTCTGAAAACTTCAGCTTGATTATTGACACCGTACTTAATCGCGGATTGATGGAGCAACTTATTAGATCCGCCGATGTTGTCTTTCATCTGGCTTCGGCCGTCGGCGTCCAGCTGATCATTGACGAGCCGGTGAAGACGATCGAGACGATCGTCGAGGGCACGGAAACGGTACTTGCGTTTGCGAGACGTTACAGGAAGCGAACCCTGATCACCAGTACGTCGGAAGTCTACGGCAAGGCGAGCACTTGTCCGTTTTCGGAAGGGGACGACACAGTACAGGGCCCGACGACGACCCGGCGCTGGGCCTACGCGGCCGCGAAGGCGTTGGACGAATTCTTGGCCCTGGCCCACTGGTACGAGACGCGTTTGCCGGTAGCCTGTGTTCGACTGTTCAACACCGTCGGTCCCCGTCAAACCGGGCAGTACGGGATGGTGATCCCACGTTTCGTCAGCCAGGCTTTGGCGGGACAACCGATCACGGTTTTTGGCGATGGTAACCAGACCCGTTCGTTCTGTCACGTCAGCGACGTTGTTCCGGCCCTCGTGGGGCTCGCAACCTGCCCGGATGCCTATGGAAAAGTAGTCAACATCGGCAATGCTGAAGAGGTCTCGATGAAGGAACTGGCGGAACGCGTCAAGGCGATCACCAAGTCAACATCCGAGATCGTCTACATCCCCTACGCCCAGGCGTACGTCGAAGGATTCGAGGATATGCAGCGACGCGTACCCAATATCGGCTTGGCACACCGCCTGATTGCCTTTCAGCCGACTCAAAGCCTGGACGACATATTGGATTCTGTCGTCGAATACCTTCGCGCAAAGTAAACGAGGGGATGGTTTGTGCAGCCATCTCTGTCCGAGCGGGCTAACGGGAGTCTCGGAGAGCCTCCCCCACGTGGCCGCGTCTCTCCGAGACGCGAGGCGATTCGCAAGGCCCGCGAGCTGGCAGCCCCGCAGAATCATGGCCTCGTCTACAGCGGCGAAAAGGGCCAGGCCGCAAGATACAGACGATGCGGACATAGCGACTCTGTCGCTCCCCCCCTTTGCGTTCTTTCCAAGCACCGCCTTGTATCACTTTTCTTTATGCTGCTGGCGGTCGCCTGCACGCTCTATGGCTGCCTCGTGACGGTCGACTGCCCCGCTGATTGTCTACCGGCTCGGTGGGCCACTCCGCCATCTGCTGGTCGTACGCGGTGACCGACGTCACGATGTGGCCGGGCACTCTCGTCTGCTGGAATTCCGCAGGCCGGATCCTGTTGATCAAGACCGGACGCGACACGGCGTCCGACCGTGGGATCCGGACTCGGCGATCGAAGTGATCGCGGGTCTGCCACAGCGCGTAGCGCGCGATGGCACTCCAGCGGTGGCTCGCGGCGCATCCGGCCGCCCAAGCGGTCGCACTCTGCGACCGCTTCTCCAGCCGCTTCCAACGCTCGGTCGCCGACGCGCTGCGGGGAGCAGTTCGTGGGTGTGTTGGTGCTTGGTGCTTTGTGCTTTGTGCTTGGTTCGTTGTGCGTTGTGCCTGGTTCGTTGTGCCTGGTTCGTAGTGCTTGGTTCGTAGTTCGTCGTTCGTGGTCTAACCAGGAACGAAGCACGAGGCACTACGAACTGTTCACGGAACTGTTCTGTTCGTGATTCGATGTACCTTTGGTGGTCTTTCTGGCTGATTCTGGTGCGGTTGCGCGAATGGGCGATGAAGAAACGGTTGACGAGCGTCGGACGCGTTTTGTTCTGGACGGCCGCGGTCGCGGCCTCGCTGCTGGCTTGGCTACCGCTCGGCAACCCGGCATGGTGTGCGACCGGTTCGCTCATGCCCGCGGACAAGCTGAACCATGCATTCGCTTTTGTGACGCTGTACGTGCTGCTGTGGTGGGCCTACCGGCTTGCCGCCTGCCGAGCGGCGCTCCTGCTGTGCGGCTTTGGACTGGTGCTCGAGACGTTCCAGATACTGCTGCCCTACCGGACTTTTTCGCCGCTGGATGTGGTTGCCAACCTGGTCGGTATTGGCGTTGGAATGGCGGCGATCAAGGTGTTAGGTGTTAGGTGTTAGGTGTTAGGTGTTAGGTGTTAGGTGTTAGGTGTTAGGTGTTAGGTGTTAGGTTCGTTGTTCGTGGTTCGTGGTTCGTGGTTCGTGGTTCGTGGTGCTTGGTTCGTGGTTCGTGGTTCGTGGTTCGTGGTTCGTGGTTCGTGGTGCGTGGTGCGTGGTTCCTGGTTCCTGGTTCCTGGTTCCTGGTGCTTGGTTCGTGGTTCGTGGCGAGCGGGCGGGCGTCAGCCCCCCGGTGATACTGGTTCGTGGTTCGTTGGAGTTCACGCTTTCGCGTGTGCGGCGGGGCATGGTTTTGAAACACAGCGGGCACAGAGGGCACGGAGGACACTGGCAAAAAGATGATGGGATTTTCGTTTGCCGTTCTTACCAGGAACGACGCACGAAGCACTACGAACGGGTTTGTGGCTCGTTCTTATTCGTGTCATTCGTGCAATTCGTGGTTAATAGACGCCAGAAGCTGACAGGAAAATTGGGGACAGGAAAATGATGGGCAAGGGAATTGCCGGAATGGTCAGTGGGCAGTGGGCAGTGCGGCGCGGTGTTGCCCGACCTCCGACTTCCGACTTCTGCCTGCTGACTCATCCTTCTTGAAATGCGGAGACCACGTTTCGCGTCCTGTTGCCTGCTTGACTCAAAGACCTGAACGTCGGTAGAATGCCTTCGTAAGCTGAGCTGCCAAGTGGCTTCGTGGTGAAACGAGTGTTGGCTGGAGTTCGTGTCCGTGTGGGAGGAGGAAGACCATGGTGGAATCGGTCACCGTTCAGTTACCGCCCGAAACGCTGCAACGCTTTCAGCGCGGGGCAGGCGCTGCCGGGAAATCCTTGGAGGATTTTTTGGCGGACCGCCTGATGGATGCCATCCCGAGCTTGCCGGAGGACATTCCGCCCTCCGTCCGCGCCGAGCTGGATGCGATGGATCAATGGGACGACTCGGCGTTGTGGGCCGCGGCCGAGATGCGATTGCCGCCAAGCCGGCAACGGGTCTACAGCCGTCTGCTGACCAAGAATTCTACCGGACGCATCACCTCTTGCGAACGTGAGAGACTGTCCGTTCTCGGCGACGAGGCCCGATGGCTGACGCTAAGAAAAGCGCGGGCGTATCTATTGCTTAAATGGCGAGGTGCTGAGCTGCCTTCGATCCAGGAACTCACCGACGCGAAATGAGGAAATCCTCCATTCCCCGCGTCGGAATCACTCCCATCGGGCGAGCAACCTTGCTGGCGCTCCGAATGAATCACCCGATCATCGTTGAGGCTCGCCGACTGTGGGTCGCCGCCGGCTGGCATCCTCCAGAAGAGGATCTCTGATCTTGCCCCACCGACGCACCGACGCTCTGACATACAATGCCACACTTAGCAAAGATCCGTGGTTGAATCCTTGCGCTCACGCGAAGGCGCTAAGTCGTTGTTTTGAAACACAGAGATCACAGCGGGCACGGAGGAATTCGGAGGGCTCACGCAAAGGCGCTAAGACGCAAAGGGGGAAGGACGGGGGGCTAGTCAATTGCAGGATTAGGGGCGTACGGGAGTGCGGGAGTGTTGGAGTACGGGAGTGTTGGAGGGCGGTCACCACTCCATCACTCCACTTATGCCTTCTGTGGCTCGTTCTTATTCGTGTCATTCGTGCAATTCGTGGTTAATAGACGCCAGAAGCTGACAGGAAAATTGGGGACAGGAAAATGATGGGCAAGGGAATTGCCAGTTGACAGTGGTCGGTGGTCGGTGGGCAGTG
>Ga0351917_1303_pt2 | contig 9704 bp, 9 predicted proteins | sample TotcelHT113001N4_FD_206834 | JGI IMG/M metagenome (GOLD analysis project Ga0351917, IMG submission 206834) | Enriched cells from coal bed in the Powder River Basin, Montana, United States - Total cells T11 rep1 HSBNCT.T11.300.1.N4 ...
TATACGGGAGAAGGATTTTTTTGAGGACTGGAAGCATCTCCTGATTGATGCTAAGCTAAAACATGGTGCGGAAATTATTTTTCTCGAAAGCTCAGATGAGTCCCTTGTAAAACGATTTAAAGAAACGAGGCGTAGCCATCCCATACTTGATGCACCAAACGTCAGGGATGCCTTGAAGGAAGAAAGAAGGCTGTTAGGTTGGATCAAAGAGATTGCTGACAGTATTATTGACACATCGAACTTTACTCCGCATGAGTTGAGACGATTTGTTCTTAATACGTATGGGCAAGCTGACATGAAAATGAGAATTAACCTGATGTCATTTGGCTATGCATATGGCCTTCCCATGGAGGCAGACATGGTGCTCGACGTGAGATTTTTACCAAATCCATATTTTGTTGATGAACTGAGAGAGAAGACCGGCCTTTCAGATGAGGTGAAAGCATTTATTCGCTCGAAAGCAGAATATACCCAATACTTTGATATGCTTAGTAATTTCCTGGCCTATCTGATACCCCTCTACGAGAAAGAGGGAAAGAGCTATTTAACGGTAAGCATAGGATGTACAGGAGGCAAGCATCGATCGGTCACGATTGTTGATGCCCTTGCCGAGAATATTGCAGAGAAGGGATATAACGTATCGACAACTCACAGAGATGTTGATCGATGATGGAGGTTCAATGATTGGAATCATGGTGGTAGCCCATTTTAACCTTGCTCAGGAAATGGCAGCTGCCGTTGAGCTTATTGTGGGAAAACAACAGCAGTTTGAGGCTGTAGGTATTTTTCCTGAAGAAGATATAGAAAAGATCAGGGGTAAGATCATTCAGGCCCTCAAAATGACGGATTCTGGTGATGGGGTATTGATCCTGACCGATATGTTTGGCGGCACTCCCTCAAATATTAGCCTCTCTTTCCTCGAAGATGGCAAAATAGAACTTGTATCAGGTGTTAACCTGCCTATGTTGATAAAGATTACGTCATACCGTGAAGGAAAAACGCTCGATGAGCTTGCACGGTTTATCACTGAATACGGACAGAAAAACATCTATCTTGCGAAGGATGTATTAAAGGTAAGAAAGTAAGGAAAAGAGGATTATGATGGAGGGAATTTTTACCATTCGGAATAGGTTGGGTCTCCATGCAAGACCAGCAGCAATTTTTGTTAAAAAAGCCTCAGAATATGAGTCCAAGGTATGGATGGAAAAAGATGGCATGCGGGTGAACGCAAAAAGCATCATGGGCCTTCTTACCCTTGCATGCCCCCTGGGAAGTAAAATTATTCTTCAAGTTGAAGGAAACGACGAACACCAAGCGTTCCAGGAGCTTGGAAAACTGATTGAAGCAGGATTTCAGGAAGAATGAGAGAAGAAGAGACCTTCACAGACAAAGTATTAAAAGGCATTGGTGTATCATCGGGCATTACATCTGGAAGGGTTTACCTTCTTGAAAGGGGTAGAGTTTCCTTTGCCAAGCGGAAAATAAGAGAAGAAAACTTCGATAAAGAGATTGTGAAGTTCAAACATGCAATCAATAGTGCCATTGATGAGTTAAATACAATCAAAGGCGCTGTTACCGATGATGAGATAAGAAAGCACGCATTCATCATTGATGCCCATATGCTTATCCTGCAGGATACCCTCTTTCATGACGAAGTAATAGACACCATAAGGGCAGAGAAGATCAACGCGGAATGGGCCCTTGATATCGTGGTATCGAGATTCCTTTCAGGTTTTGAGAAGGTAGATGACCCATATCTACGCGAAAGAGGCCAGGATATCAAATACATATACAACAGGCTCATTCGTATTATGATCAAAGGGAAGGAATCCTCTTTGGAAATGCAGGGAATCAGAGGTAAGGTTATCATTGTTGCCCACGACCTTTCACCGGCAGACACCATTCAGCTCAATCTCAACAGGATATCCGGGTTTACCACAGACGTAGGCGGAAGGACATCCCACACCTCAATCGTTGCAAGGGCGTTGGAAATTCCTGCTGTTGTGGGTGTAGGCAATATAACAAGCCTTGTGAAGAACCATGACAATATCATCATTGATGGAGATGATGGTCTTGTCATTATCAATCCATCGAGGAAAGTCCAGAAGGATTACGTTGTAAAGCAGTTGCACCTCAAGGGCCAGAAAAAAGAATTTCTGAAAATAGCACGGCTCAGGGCAGAAACACAAGACGGGTTTCGGCTTAATGTGGGTGCAAACATTGAGCTCCTTGCAGAGATGGACCTCGTAGAGCGCTACGGCGCCGTTGGTATCGGGCTTTATAGGACAGAATATCTCTATCTGTCGAGAAAAACGCTTCCAACTGAAATGGATCATTACCATGTTTACCGGAAGTTGGCTGAAAATAAATCACTCCAATATGTGACAGTGAGGACCCTCGACATCGGGGGAGACAAGTTTGCATCCCAGATTGAGGTGCCAAAGGAGATCAACCCTGCCATGGGATTACGGGCCATCCGACTGTGTATTCGGGAGATAGGTCTTTTCAAGGCACAGCTTATGGGTATACTCAGGGCAAGCGTCTACGGCCCTCTTCGAATCCTTATCCCTATGGTTTCAGGCATCGATGAGATTAGAAAGGCCAAGGACGTAATCAGAGAGTGTAAGGAAGAATTGCGGCAGAAGAAGATCGATTTTAATGAAGAAATCAAGGTCGGCGTTATGATCGAGGTCCCCTCTGCGTGCATGATTAGCGATATTATTGCCAAAGAGGTTGATTTTTTTAGCATTGGAACAAATGATTTGATACAATACTCCCTGGCAATAGACAGGATAAATGAATATGTTTCCTATCTTTATGAGCCATTACACCCCGCAGTATTGAGGCTGATTAAGCAGACTGTTGACAGCGCCCATTCCAACAAGATCGAAGTAGGTTTGTGTGGTGAAATGGCCGGGGAACCGTTATATACTCCTATACTCATCGGCATGGGGATCGACGAATTGAGCATGAATGCTTATGCTATCCCGCGAGTCAAGAAAGTAATTCGCGGTATCGACCAAGATTACTGTAAAGAATTGTTAAACGAGTTACTGATTAAGGACTCTGCAAAAGAGGGCGAATATATATTGAAAAAAGAGATGGCGAGACTTTTCCCCGCTGATTTTGCACAGGGTTAAGACGAATAAAATTATTGAGTTGAGAGCTTTGTGTTTGGAGTTCGGAGAAAGGTGTTTCAGGTTTTCCGCTTCGAACTGCTTACTCTTCACTCCGAACTATACCAAGGAGGTTCAAAAATGGGAATGACCAAGTTTCTTTTTACATCAGAATCTGTGGCTGAGGGGCATCCAGATAAAGTTGCCGATCAGATATCGGATGCAGTGCTCGATGCCTTAATTGCTCAAGACAAAAAATCACGGGTGGCGTGCGAAACATACGTCACTACCGGGCTGGCCCTTGTGGGCGGAGAGATTACCACTGGTGGCTATGCAAATATTCCCGAGATTGTTCGAAACACCGTAAAAGAGATTGGATACAATGATTCAGCAATGGGATTCGATTGGGAGACATGCGCTGTTCTCACGGCGATTGATGAGCAATCCCCTGATATTTCCATGGGTGTCACTGAAACTTCCAACCATGAGCAGGGTGCCGGTGACCAGGGCCTCATGATCGGCTATGCCTGTAATGAAACACCTGAGTTTATGCCCATGCCCATCATGTATGCCCATAAATTGATAAAACGCCTTGCCGAGGTGAGAAAGAACGGAACACTCAAGTTCTTGAGGCCGGACGGCAAAAGCCAGGTAACCATAGAATATATTGACTGGGCGCCTGTAAGGGTCGATGCCGTGGTTATCGCTGCCCAACATAATCCTGATGTGACCAATGAAGCAATCAGAGAGGGTATCACAGAAGAGGTCATCAAAAAAGTCATGCCAGTAGAGATGATGGATGCCAGGACAAGATTCTTCATAAACTCCACCGGCAGGTTTGTTGTTGGCGGGCCAAAGGGCGACTGCGGTATGACAGGCCGGAAAATTATCGTTGATACCTATGGCGGCATGTCAAGCCATGGCGGCGGCGCCTTTTCCGGAAAGGATCCATCCAAGGTCGACAGGAGCGGTTCCTACATGGCCCGGTATGTTGCAAAGAACCTCGTCGCTGCGGGACTTGCTGAAAGACTTGAGATCCAGATTGCCTATACCATAGGCGTTGCCCAACCGGTATCAACTATGATCAACACCTTTGGCACCTCGAAGATACCTCCTGACAAGATTGCTGAGATCGTGAAGGAACTTTTTGACTTAAGACCGAGGCCCATCATAGAAAAGCTTGATCTCCTGAATCCTGTTTACAAGCAAACCGCTGTTGGTGGTCATTTTGGCAGAAATGAGCCTGGATTTACCTGGGAAAAGCTTGATATGGTTGATGCAATACGAAAAAAAGCAGGAATATAGTCACCGCTAAAGGCGGTGACAGTTCGGAGTACAATAACAACGCTTGCAAGAGCCAAAACTAAATGCTATGAGCTTAGAGCTATGAGCTGTAAGCTGCGACGGAGGAGCGCTATGGATTACGATGTAAAAGACATAAAACTGGCTGATCAGGGATTGGAAAAGATTGAATGGGCGGAGCGGCGAATGCCCGTCTTGCGGAAGATAAGAGAACGGTTTGCAAAGGAGAAGCCCCTCAAAGGCGTAAAGATTTCCTGTTGTCTTCACGTAACGACTGAGACGGCAAACCTCGGAAGAACACTGAAAGAGGGCGGAGCAGATGTGGCGATTTGCGCATCCAACCCCTTGAGCACCCAGGATGACGTGGCGGCCGCTATTGTGAAACATATTGGAATTCCTACATATTCCATCAAGGGTGAAAATGAAGACCAATATTACACCCATATCCTGAAAGCCCTTGCTTTTATGCCGAACATTACCATGGATGATGGCGCCGACCTTGTCGGCTCACTCCATATGATAGCCCTCAAAAGATATGACGCCCTCTATCCGAAAATCCTGAAGTGGGTGAAAACACTGGGCGAGAAGAAAACGAAGGAATTTATCAGCAAGGTCATCGGCGGCACAGAAGAGACAACCACCGGGGTCATACGGCTGAAAAGCATGGAAAAAGAAGGGGTGCTCTGCTTCCCCATCGTTGCAGTCAACGATGCTTTGACAAAACACCTGTTTGACAACCGATATGGCACAGGCCAATCCACAATCGACGGCATTATACGGGCAACCAATGTGCTCTTTGCAGGCGCACACTTTGTTGTTGCAGGCTACGGGTGGTGCGGCAAGGGTATTGCCATGCGGGCCAAAGGCTTAAGCGCGAATGTGATTGTTACTGAAGTGGACCCCTTACGAGCGCTAGAGGCTCGCATGGATGGTTTCGAAGTGATGGACATGAAAAGCGCAGCCAAAATCGGTGATATATTCATATCGGCTACCGGCGATATCCACGTACTCCGCGGTGAGCACTTCAAGCTCATGAAAGATGGGGCGATTGTCGGTAATTCAGGACACTTCAACGTAGAAATAGATATCAATGCCCTGGAGTCCATGAAAAAGAAGAAACGGAAAATCCGCGGACAGATGGACGAATACACCATGGCCGATGGCAAAAAAATCTATCTTCTCGGCGAGGGCAGACTTGTTAACCTTGCCTGTGCTGAAGGTCATCCCTCGGAGGTCATGGACATGAGCTTTGCCAATCAGGCACTCTGTTCAGAATACATGTGGAAGAACGGAAAAAAGCTCCAGAAGATGGTCTACAGCGTTCCCAAGGATATTGATGAGAACGTTTCCTTCCTTAAGCTTCAGTGCCTAGGAATCAAAATCGACAAACTGACTGCAGAGCAGAAGAAATATCTTGCTTCCTGGGAGATGGGTACATGATCAAGCTCCTTGTTGTAGGTACTGTTGCATACGATTCCATTGAGACCCCCTTCGGGAAGGCAGAAAACGTGCTTGGTGGTTCAGCCCTCCATTTCACGAATGCTGCGAGTTTCTTTACTGATGTGGGTATTGTGGCAACAGTGGGCAAGGATTTCAATATGGATGGGATAGGCTTCCTGAAAGAGCGCAACGTTGATCTAAGAGGCATCAGGATAGATGATGGCAAAACATTTCGCTGGGAGGGAAAGTACGGGTATGATCTCAACCAGGCGATAACCCTCAAAACAGAATTGAATGTGATTGAGACCTTCAAGCCTATGATACCCGAAGACTTGAAAAAAGCGGGTTTTCTTTTTCTTGCCAATATCGATCCAACCCTCCAACTCCATGTCATTAACCAGGTGGGTTCCCCGGAGGCAATCGTCCTTGACACGATGAACTTCTGGATTGAAAGCAAATTTGACGAGCTGATGAAAGTTATAGGGCGTGTCCATATGCTCGTCATCAATGAGGCAGAACTCAGGGAGATTTCAAAAGAACACAACCTCGTCAAGGGAGCACGAAAAATCATGGAACTCGGCCCTTCGTGCATAATAGCAAAACGTGGGGAATACGGTGTCCTCATGGTAAGTAAGGATGAAATCTTTTTGTGCCCGGCCTTTCCCCTGGAGGACGTCTTCGATCCCACCGGTGCAGGCGATACCTTTGCCGGTGGGTTCATGGGTTACCTTGCAAACATGGGAGATACGTCCCTGGAGACGGTGAAGCAGGCTATTATCATGGGCTCCCTCATGGCATCATTTAACGTGGAGGACTTCAGCATCAACCGCATCAAGGCCCTGACCTACGACGAGATCAAGGGACGCTACAAGTCCTTCCGCAAGTGCATGGAATTCGGGGACATCACGACACTGGCCTAGAGGAGGGCGCTTCGCGCCCGTTCAGCGACAAAACATAAACCCAAGCTCTATATTGGATAAGCATGATGTCAGGCATTCCCCGCAAACACGCTCATTTTCCTTCCGCGACGATATACCAATTTGAATTAAAAAAAAGCACCCGCAAGCGGGTACCTGGGCTTTATCGAATCGAACTATTAAGAAATGCTTACCAGTTCAAGCTGGGTATTCGTCGGATCGGAGGTTACGGTTTGCCAATGGGAATGGGCTTGTAATGCGATGTACGGAATCACCCTTTCCCTTGAAAAAAATGTTGCTTTTACTAATTTAAGTTAGTAAATTATAAACATAATACTGATTACGGATAGTAAATGGACAAGGCCCTTATACTCCAAAACAAACACTGGAAAAATGAGCCGTATCCTGATCTCATAAACAGGACAGTTCTCTCCTCTGTTCTGACCAAGCTGAAACTCAAAGAAATCCAAATCCTCCTTGGTGTGCGCAGGAGCGGCAAATCATCGCTTTTCAAGCTTCTCATTAACCATCTTGCCGGGGCTACCGATCCGTTATCCATCGTCTATGTCAATCTCGATGACCCTTTCTATTCCGAGGTGTGGAAAGATGCAAAAGAACTTTACAGGGTTGTGGAGACGGCTGAGAAAATCACAGGAGAGAAGGTTTCGTATCTGTTCCTCGACGAGATTCAGAACGTCAGGGAATGGGAAAAATTCATAAAGAGCCAGTATGATGCCGGCGCCTTTACAAAGATATTCATAACAGGCTCCAACTCGCTGTTGCTCAAGGGCGATTATGCGAAGCTTCTGTCAGGAAGGCATATAACAGACTATGTCTACCCTTTTTCGTTTCAGGGAATACTGAGCAACAGCGGAATAGTCTCCTTGAGAGACCTTCTCAGCAACAGGCCGAAAGTGTTGAGTCTTCTCGATGATGTCCTCCTTTACGGCTCTTTTCCCGAGGTATACAAAACACCGGACTATGAGCTTAAGAGAGAAATCCTTCTGAGCTATTACGAAACGATTATCCTGAAGGATTGCCTCGGCAACCACAGCATACGGGACACGCGGGCATTCAAGGAACTGGCCCACTTTCTCATATCGAATATGTCGGGACTCTATTCCTATAACAGCCTTGCCAAAGCGGTGCAAAGCAACGAAAATACGGTCAGAGAATTCGTGGGGTATCTGGAAGAGAGCTTTCTTGTGGATGAGGTGAAGAGTTTCTCCTATTCTCTGAAGGCCCAGTCGAAAGCCAAGAAGAAGATTTATGCTGTTGACAACAGCTTCTTGAACGCCGTCTCCTTCAAGTTTTCCGACAATAAAGGCAAGCTTCTCGAAAATCTGGTTTATACGGAGCTTGTAAAGAACGGCTTCCATGAAATATTCTTCTTTCACGATAACAAAGAATGCGATTTCATCGTCAAGACCGGCAATACTCTTACGGGGATTCAGGTCGGATACGAAGTAGGACAGTCCAACCTGGACCGGGAGACAGGCGGCCTGATGGCTGCGATGAAGAAGCTGAACATGGAGAAGGGTTATATCATCACTTATGATACTGAACAGACAATAAGCCCGGATATTTCCATGGTACCATTCTGGAAATTGTATCACGGTTTCTTTGACGCCCTTGGAAAAGGGTGATGTAAGGCTGAAACATGAAGATTTCCTCCACTGACAACAGCCTGATCGATTTTCTCGAACAGGAATTTGACAAAAAGAACCGACCGCCCCTTGCAATTCTCAATGATTGGATTAAAAGAGCGTTGATACGATGGAATGAAGATATCCAGAGAATCATTGAAGATTGGGACAAAAACGGAGAGCCTGTCCAGCCCGCAAAAGACAAGAAAGAATTCTTGAAGTTGACCGGTGTCAAGTATACAGGACCGTAGGCTGAGCATCAGTCGTTCAGCGATAATCCTTAATCCTTTGTTTTCATTGGATGAGCATCTGTGTCGAGCTATTCCCCGCAAACACGTTCACTGCGTTCCAGCGACTCCGTTCACTCGCGTTCAGCGTCGGAACATATTACTGGGACTCACGTCGTCCCCTCCACGAACAAAGTCCGTGGAGCCACCCCTTCTCGCCCACTGTGTGGGCTGATTTCGGAGCTTTGCTCACCGCAAAAGACCAAGCTTCCTCGCTTCTCGACGGTTTGCTCAGGAAAACCCGACACCACGCTCTCATGATTTATCTGGGGTAGTACCATTGCCTGGACGATAATGTGTTGAACCACAGTTTTTTCTTGATAGCCCAGGATAGTTTAACTACAATTATTTATCATCCCTTTGAGTACGCCGTGTACCAAAGGCCCCGGATTCCACTGGATCCGGGTTTTATTGAGTCGAACCATTCAGAAATACTTGACAGTTCAAGCCCGGAAGATGCAGGCATGGGGGTTGATTAATTACTAGAACCAATCAATAAAACAGGGGTAATTCATCAAAACCTTAGGTAAATCCATTGATCTACAGGAGCCCATCACCCTTGTCGAACGCCAGGCGTTCCTGAAATTACCTATTGAGGAACGTAGAAAGATTCTGGCAAGGCAGGCTAAAGAAATGGCAGCGCATTACAAAGCTGGGAAAGTTGAAGATCTGGAAACCATAGAAATCCTTGAGTATCAAGATAGGAATCGCGCCGTTATGTTTGACTAACTAGTTTTGATCCGCAACTACGCGACCGAATCTCTTTGCTTTTTGATTTAAAAAGGGTAGAATTGGAAAAATAGACAATAAAAAAGGGGTGTTTGGCCCAGTGGGACGAACCTCAAACCCAAGCCCTTAACCCCCGATGATATCAAGTGGTATATGTATATATCGCAAATATATTGGCCTTGTTAAGTTTTGTCAAGAAAAAAAGACAAGGGGGGACGAATGTGGCTGCCTGATGATGCCAAGTATACGGCAGTAGTTACCGACCAG